>Ga0209125_1000290_pt1 | contig 73034 bp, 64 predicted proteins | sample BarGraIncub1131A_FD_184503 | JGI IMG/M metagenome (GOLD analysis project Ga0209125, IMG submission 184503) | Arctic peat soil microbial communities from Barrow, Alaska - Barrow Graham LP Incubations 11-31A (SPAdes) (version 2) | ecosystem: Environmental > Terrestrial > Soil > Wetlands > Peat...
TCTTTTGCCGACGGTAGGTTGGGGTGAACAGCTCCATCGTGAACCCCAACATAGCAACGTTGGGGTTCACGATGAGACCGCTCACCGCCAACCTACAAAAAACAACAGACGGTGTTGAACTGTTCCCAGTTATTTCAAGCTGGACTGGGTACTAGCGGAAGATTGAAAACAATCGGGCTTCGGGATGACGGCGTCCTGCCGGGCCGCTTGGAGCCCTGCCTACGCCAATCGGGCTACCAGGAGCGCTGCCAGCGCATCCCTAAGTAATCCGGCCCGATGACCGGTGCCAGGTGCGTTGCGTTTTCCGGCGTGATGAACAGCTTACCCACGCCGTAGGCCAGAGCGGTCGAGGCTATCACGTCACGCCAGTGGTGGTCGTCATTGTCGACGCGCACCCAGGCGACATATCCGGTGAGCAGCCAGGCGGGCACGCCGTACTCCCAGCCGTAGCGCTCCTGAAGGAATGACGCCCCCGAGGCGACAAAGGCCACATGCCCGGAGGGAAAGCCGTACGGGTGGCCGGTTGGGCGCTCTCCCCAACTCGTCTGGTTGAATCCGACCCGGGCGACCGAGGTCAAAAACTGGTTGGCCAGGATGTTGCGCAGCCACTGCTTCTCGCCCTCGACATCGTCCTTGAAATAGGCGAGTGCAAACGCAGCGACCGGAAGGGCGGACATTACGATGTCTCCCGATAGCTCATCGGCGCCTCTGGCAACAGTCGTGACCTGGAGCAGGCAAAATAGTATGGTTCCAAAAGCAACTAAACGGTGAAGCCGTGACATAGGTAATCCTCTCTTAGGGCGGGTAGCATCTTGGGGCCACTAACCCCCAAGATAGTTCCTATAATTTCTCGGAACTAAGTATACCAGTGATCGTGAGGGAGCCAGAAGTCGAAGCAGTTTTTTTGAGGGATTAGTGGAATGCCGATTGGTATTACTGTCATCAAGAGGCTGCGGGGCAGGCTCCGTTTCGCCGTCGGGCGGAAATTACTCCTGCGCTGACTCTCCAGGAGGGCGAGGGGGGTGCTTGATTCGGCACAAAAAAAGGCGGGGCCTTTTGGGCCCCGCCTCGTGTCTCAGTTTTGCAGTACTACGGTGTTACATCTTGTGGCACTTCTCGCAGTCGCCGGTGGTGGAGAAGGCGTCTTTCGCGTTGTGGCAGGCACCGCAGGATTTGCCCTTTTCCATGTCGCCCATGGTGAAGTGCTTGGCTCCGGCCTTGAATGCGAACAGCTTGGTGTGGCAGTCCGCGCATTTGTACATCTCAAGGTGGAAAACGTGGCTGAACTTGGCATCGCCGCTCTCCGTCTTGAAGGTGACGACGCCGGGCTTGAACCCCTTGTGGCACTTGTTGCAATCCCCTGCGGCGGAGAAGGCTTCCTTGCCGTTGTGGCAGGCGCCGCACGACTTGCCCTTTACCATCTCGGCCATGCTGAAGTGCTTGGCGCCGGCCTTGAACGGGAACACCTTGGTGTGGCAGTCCTTGCAGCCGAAGGCCTCGACGTGGAACTGGTGGCTGAAGGTGACCGGTGCGATCCCCTTGGGCTTGAAGTCGATCTCGCGGGGCTTCATCCCCTTGTGGCAGTTGCCGCAGTTGCCGACGACGGTGAAGGCTTTCTTGCCGTTGTGGCAGGCGCCGCAGGTCTTGCCGGCTTCCATCTGCGCCATGGTGACGCGCCCGTCCTTGCCGGTGATGACCTTGCCGTTATGGCACGCCTTGCACTGGCCGTTCAGTTTGCCGATATGGGTGACGTGGCTGAAGACGACATCGCCGCTCTTAATCTTGAACTGTATATTGCGCGGCTTCCCTTTGTGGCAGTTGACGCAGCTCTTGTCATCGGCGACGCTGAAGGTCTTGACACCGGTGTGGCAGGCGCCGCAGGACTTGGTCTTCTCCATCTCCGCCATGGTATAGTGATGGCGCTGCTTCAGATTGAAAATTGCGTTGTGACAGACCTTGCAATTGTTGTTATATTTCTTCAGGTGGATTTCGTGGCTGAAGGTGACCGGATCGGCGTTTTTGACGGGGAATTTGATGTCCTTTGTTTCCAGCGCCCAAACAGCGAACGGTGAGGAACAGAGGATGAGAAGCGTAAGGATGGCGAGGCGAAACTGCATGGTACACTCCTTCTGACTGCTGTATTTTTGCGTTGCCGACCAAGGCATTAGCCGCAATAATATACACATGGAATGCGGCACCGTCAATTTAAAAGTATTGATTGTTTTTTATGTTAGTATTCAGATGGCAGAGTCTTTAGGGGGGAATAATGAAATTAGCGTTGCTTGTGCTCGTGGTACTATTGCAGTCTTCCGCAATTCCTGCCCGGGCCGCCTATTACCAGTGGATCGACGCGCAGGGAGTGACCCATTTCACCGACAACCCCGACAAAATCCCCCAGAAGTACCAGAAGAAAGCAAGGCGGCTCAAATTGTCAGAAAATCCGGCGCCGGCCCAGGTTCCGGCGCCCCAGCCGCAGCCAGCCCCGCAGGTCGTCATGCCGCAGGCGCAAGAATCCGGCAGCCGTTCCGAGCAGTCGTGGCGGGTGCGCTTCTCCGCGCTGCGCGGCGAGCTGAAGTCGCTGAAAGAGCGCCTGCCGGCCAAGCAGACAAGGCTCGCCGAACTAAGGCGCAAGAGGGTGATCTTCATGAGGGCGCAGGACCGGGTGGCGCTGAACGACATGCAGGCGGAGATCTCCGCCGACGAGGCGCGCATCAGCGAATTGCAGGACCAGATCGGCGTGCTGGAGCGGGAAGCGGCCGGAGCTGGCGTCCCGGCCGAGTGGCGTCAGTAGCTTTGCCAGCCAATTTTATTAGCGGTTGCGGGCCTAGTTAAGCTGTGCTATAAAAAATGGCCGCTTTTAACGATGGAGACGCCAGATAACATGAACGGAATTGACAAGATAATAGAAATCGCACTTGCCGAGGATATCCACACCGGCGACATCACCACTCTTGCCGTGCTGCCGCAACCGCGCAGGATGCGCGCCCGCCTGATCGCCAAGGAGCCGATGGTGCTTGCCGGCGTCGCCGTCGCCGAGCGGGTCTTTGCCCGGCTTGATCCCTCCACCCGTTTCAGCGCCTCTTTTTCCGACGCCGACCGGCTGCAGGTGGGCGACATCATCGCCTGGATCGAGGGGGACGCCGCCGCCCTTTTGCAGGGGGAGCGGGTCTCGCTGAACCTTTTGCAGCGCATGTGCGGCATCGCCACCCAGACCGCAGCCTTTGTCAAGGAGATCGAGGGGACCGGCGCGCGCGTGGTTGACACCAGGAAGACCACCCCGGGTTTAAGGGTGCTGGAGAAGTACGCCGTCCGGGTCGGAGGCGGCACCAACCACCGCACCGGGCTTTACGACGGCGTGCTGATCAAGGAAAACCATATCGCCGCGGCCGGCGGCATCCTCGAGGCTGTGCGCCTGGCGCGCGCCTACATCCCGCACACCCTGAAGGTGGAGGTGGAGACCGAGACCCTGGACCAGGTGGCGCTCGCCCTCGAGGCCGGCGCCGACATCATCATGCTGGACAACATGACCCTCCCCGAGATGGCCGAGGCGGTGCAGCTGATCGGCAAGCGCGCGCTGGTCGAGGCTTCCGGAGGCGTGAACCTGCAGAGCATCAGGGCAATCGCCCAGACCGGCGTGGACATCATATCGGTGGGCGCCCTGACCCATTCGGTGCGCGCCGCCGACATCTCCATGCTGATGGAGGAGTGTTGAAAGTGGCGAGCGTGGACGCCAGGATTCTCGAGTCGCTGCGTGCAGGCGACGGTTTCGCCTCGGGCGAGGGCTTAAGCCGCCTGCTCGGGGTTTCCCGGACGGCCGTATGGAAGCACGTCAAGGGGCTGAGGCTGGAGGGATACCGCATCGAGGCCGTGCCTGCCAAGGGGTACCGGCTGCTCGATTCCCCCGGCCTGCTCACGCCGCTTGACCTGGGGGCGGGACTGGCTACCCGCAGGATCGGTTCCCGGCTGGTCTGCCTCAAGGAAACCGAATCGACCAACGCGGTCGCCTTCCGTTTGGCGGAGGAGGGCGCCCCGGAGGGGACCGTTGTAATCGCCGACGCCCAGTCGGCGGGGAAGGGGAGGCTGGGCCGCGTCTGGCTCTCGCCTGCCGGGGTGAACCTGTACTGCTCGGTAGTGCTGCGTCCCCCCATCTCGCCGGTTGCCGCCTGCCAGCTCACCTTCCTCTCGGTGGTCGCCGTGGCGCGCGCCATCGAGAACTGCACGGCGCTGGTGCCGCAGATCAAGTGGCCCAACGACATCCTGATCTCCGGGAAAAAGGTCGCGGGGCTCCTGAACGAGATGAACGCGGAGACCGAAAAGGTGAACTTCGTGGTGCTCGGCATCGGTGTGAATCTGAACATGCGTCATGCCCAGCTGGGCGAAGGGGTGCGCCATCCCGCCAGCTCGCTTCTGGAAGAGGGGGGCGTCGAGGTGGACCGGGTGCGTTTTGCCCGCACCCTGCTCGCCGAGCTGGACGAGCTCTACGACCGCTTCCTGATCGAGGGAGAGGCGCCGGTGCGGGCCGAATGGCTGGAGCGTTCCGCGATCCGCGGTCGCAGCGTCCGGGTGAGCTGCGGGGCGCGCGAGTTCAGCGGTGTGGTACAGGGAGTCGACGCCTTCGGCGCGCTCCTGGTGCAGCCAGCCACGGGGGCGCTGGAAACGGTACTCTCCGGCGACGTGACGCTGATCTGATCTGATCTGATCTCGCGCATCTTTACGTGGGGCGCAGCTGACTTGAGTTTTAGCGTATCTGGAGGTTTCATTTGCTGCTGGTGATTGATGTGGGGAACAGCAACATAGTTCTCGGAATCTACGACGAAGACCGCCTGGTCAGGGACTGGCGGGTTTCCACCGACAAGTCCAAGACCACGGACGAATACGGCATACTGTTTCACGACCTGTTCCGCCTGGCGGGGATCGTCTTCACCGATGTGAAGGACATCATCGTCTCCTCGGTGGTGCCGACCCTGACGGGGGTCCTGGAGAAGCTGGCCCGCCAGTACTTCGAGATCACCCCCTACGTGGTGGGACCCGGGATCAAGACCGGGATGCCGATCCATTACGACAACCCGAAGGAGGTCGGCGCTGACCGGATCGTCAACGCCGTCGCAGGCTTTGAGAAGTACCACTCGGCGCTCATCATCGTCGACTTCGGCACGGCGACCACTTTTGACTACGTGAACAAAAAGGGTGAGTACTGCGGCGGCGCCATCGCACCCGGGCTGATGATCTCCATGGAGGCGCTGTTCCAGAAGGCGAGCAAGCTCCCCCGGGTCGAAATAGCCCGGCCGCCGAGCATCATCGCCAAGAACACGGTGAACTCCATGCAGGCGGGCATCTTCTTTGGGTATGTGGGACTGGTCGACGGGATCGTGCAGCGCATGAAGGCCGAGGGGAAGGAGAGCCCGAGGGTGATCGCCACCGGCGGTCTCGCCTCCCTGATCGCGCCCGAGTCGAGCACCATCGAGTCGGTGGACGAGTTTCTCACCCTGGAAGGATTGAGGATCATCTATCTCAGGAACAAATAGAGAGACAGAGAGAGACAGGTTAAGGTTAAGGTTAAGGTTAAGGTTAAGAGGAGGAAGAGTAAGGTTAGGGAAAAGTTAGGGGAAAGATTGAGATTGAGGGAACCTTTGTGCGCCTGCGAATGTTTAGCACGGTTTTACTTAACCTTAACCTTAACCTTAACCTTAACCTGTTTTACAGCGCTCACAGGTCAGGTGTTTCGTTCCAGAGTAGGTCATTTCTGATTCTTATTCTAACGGGGGGCACTATGGGAAGGTATGAGACGGTAAAACTGCGGAATCTGGGTATTGTAGCTCACGGCGGTGCCGGAAAAACCTCGCTTGCCGAGGCGATCCTGTTAGACACCGGCATGGTTGACCGCCTCGGGCGGGTCGACGACGGCAGCTCCACGATGGACTTCGAACCGGAGGAGATCAAGAGACGGATCTCCATCACCTCTTCCCTTGACCACTGCGAGTGGAACGGCCACTCCATCCACTTGGTGGACACCCCGGGCTACGGCAACTTCATCGCCGACACCCGCGCCTGCATGAGGACGCTCGACTGCGCCGTGGTGATCCTCTCCGCCATCTCGGGCGTGAAGGTCCAGACCGAGGAGGTCTGGCAGTGGGCCAACGAGTTCGAGATCCCTCGCATCGCCTTCGTGAACAAGATGGACCGGGAACGGGCCAATTTCTTCCGGGCCATCGACGACATGGAGAGATCGCTGGGCGCCCGCGGCGTCGCGGTGCAGATACCGCTCGGCACGGAGGCCGATTTCGCCGGGGTGATCGACCTGGTCCGGATGAAGGCGTACCGCTACAACGACGACCTCTCCGGCGCTTTTTCCGAGACCGGGATCCCCAAGGAGTATCTGGACGAGGCCAAGCGCCTGCGCGACCTGATGGTCGAGACGGTCGCGGAGGCCTACGACGCCCTGACGGAGAAGTTCCTCGAAGCGGGGGAGCTGAGCGAAGAGGAGATCCTGGACGGGCTCAGGGTCGGCACCCTCAGGAACACCTTCACCCCGGTCCTGTGCGGCTCGGCAACCATGAATATCGGCGTCGCGCAGCTCCTGGACGCGGTCTGCGCCTATCTGCCGTCCCCGCTGGACCGGCCCAAGGCGGTCGGCATCGACCCCAAGACGGAGCAGGTCATCGAGCGTGCGCCGCTGGAGAGCGAACCTTTTTCCGCCCTGGTCTTCAAGACGACCTCGGACCCCTACACCGGGAAGATCACCATCTTCAGGGTGTACTCCGGGGTGCTCAATTCCGACTCCACTGTCTTTAACCCGTCCAAGGGGGTGCCGGAGCGGATCGGCCAGATCTACGAGCTGGAAGGGAAGAAGCAGCACCCGATCAAGCAGGCCGTTGCGGGCGACATCGTCGCCGTCTCCAAGCTCAAGGAGACCGTGACCGGCGACACGCTGTGCGACGAGGCCAAGCCGATCCTCTACGAGCCGGCCCAGCTGCTGCAGCCGGTCATCTCCTACGCCATCGAGCCGAAGACCAAGAACGACGAGGACAAGATCCACTCGGCGCTGCACCGCATGATCGAGGAGGAGCCGACCCTCGAGTCGCACCGCGACCCGCAGACCAAGGAGTTCATCCTCTCCGGGATGGGGCAGGTGCACCTGGAGGTGATCGTCGAGAAGATGAAGCGCAAGTTCGGCGTCGAGGTCATCATGAAGACCCCGAAGGTCCCCTATCTGGAGACCATCCGGGGCTCCGCCAAGGTACAGGGAAAGTACAAGAAGCAGTCCGGCGGGCGCGGCCAGTACGGCGACTGCTGGATCGAGCTGGCCCCGCTGCCGCGCGGCGAGGGGTACCTGTTCGAGGACAAGATCGTGGGCGGTGTCATTCCTCGCCAGTACATCCCTGCGGTCGACAAGGGGATCCAGGACGCGGCGAAAGAGGGTTTCCTCGCCGGCAACCAGGTGGTTGATTTCAAGGTCGCCCTCCTGGACGGCTCCTTTCACACGGTGGACTCCTCCGAGATGGCCTTCAAGGTTGCCGGGTCCATGGCCTTCAAGAAGGCGATGGAAAGGTGCAAACCGGTTCTCTTGGAGCCGATCGTGAACATGAAGATCACGGTCCCCGACGAGAACATGGGGGACGTGATCGGTGACCTCAACTCGCGGCGCGGCAAGGTGGTGGGGGTCGAGCCGAAGGCGAATTCCCAGATCATCCGGACGGTCGTGCCGATGTCTGAGGTGCTCACCTATTCCAACGATCTGCGCTCCATGACCAGCGACCGCGGGCTGTTCACCTCCGAGTTCTCCCACTACGAGGAGGTGCCGAGTCATCTGGCACAGAAGATCATCAGCGAGGCCCTGGCGCTCAAAGGGAACAACAACCACAAGAGCGCCTAGCTGTGCCGGGCTCGGGTGGCTTATGTCTTTCGACTCCGCTTTGGGGACCAGAATCCCTGTTGCCAAAGGCTTAACCAAAGAGGGCTCAGAGGATCACAGGATCACAGAGGAAATCTAAACTGGATGCTTTATAAACCGACCTGACTAGCGCTGATCTTCCGCTGGAGAAACTCCCTCCCCTTCAAGGGGAGGGATGGGGTGGGGGTGGGTAAGCTCGGCGCCAAAAGAACCCCATCCCCCTCCTGACCTCCCCCTTGAAGGGGGAGGAACTAGAACAGCGGAAGATCAGCGCTAGTCAGGTAAACCGATCCAAGTTTTTGGTTTTCCTCTGTGTACCTCTGTGACCTCTGTGGTAAGGCTTTTTGCTTTATAACCAGTGGAGCTAAGTATTACAGTTTGGCCAAACATCAATCTGACTATTGAATGGAAAACGAGGGAGGACGAGCTACATGTCGAACAATTTTTCACCGGATGCAGACGATCAGATGCCCGAAAAAAAGACCTCACAGCAGCTGCTCCTTCTGCTTCTCTTGTTGCTCGTCTGCCTTTTCACCTACCTGTACTTCTTCACCGGGCTGATTAAGCCTCGCGGAGAGCAACCCACGCCGCAACCGGTAGCCGAAGCGCCGGTGAAAAAGCCCCTGCCGCCACGCGGCGTACAAAAGGGCGCAGCACCGGCCAAGCCCGGTGCGCCGGTTGCCGTCGCCACAACTGAGGAACACAAGGCGGCCGCGCCGCCGGCCCAGTCGGCAAAACCGGCCCAGTCGGCAAAGCCTGCCGCTCCCGCCAAGGAGGCCGCGGCGACGAAACCCGCCGCGGGCGCATCCGGTGCAAAGCCCGCAGCCCCGGCGCCGCAGGCAAAGCCCGCTCAGCCCGCAGTCCCGGCGCCGCAGGCAAAGCCCGCCCAACCCGCAGCCCCGGCGGCGCAGGCGAAGGGAACACACCCTGCGGCGGCTCCGGCCAAGGAGGCAAAGTCCGCACCGGCTTCCGAAAAGAAAGCCGCGGCCAAGCCGGCCGCCGAGGCGAAGAGGGCATCAAAGCCGGCTGCCGGCGAGAAGACCGCAGCGGCAGCGAAAAAACCGCAGGCCACGGCCAGGCCGGCGGCTCCCGCCTACACTCTGGAGATTAGCGGCGACCTGCTTGAGAGCGAGATGGGTCCCGTCATGGCGAAACTGAAGCAGGCGGGGATCACCCACGTGGTCAAGACCAAGTCGCACAAGGGCGAGCCGATGCACCGCCTGTTTCTGGCCGATTTCGCCAACCGCGACGAGGCTCTTGAGGAGCTTGAGCGGCTGAAGCTGGCGGCCCCCCAGGCCTTCATGCTGAAGGAGAACGGCAGATATGCGGTGTACGGCGGTTCCTACCTGCGCGAAGGGAAGGCGGCCGTCGAGCAGGACCGACTCTTCGAAAAGGGAGTGAAGCTGCTGCTGAAGAGCGCCACGGCGCCGGTCGCGATCCTCAAGGTGCGCGCCGGGAGTTTTACCGATCAGGCCGGAGCCGAAAAGGCCGTCAAGGCGCTGAAGAGGGCCGGGATTCCCGCCAAGGTGGTAAAGGTTGCCAAGGCCGGAAAGTAAATGAGCCAGCAGTCGGACAAGGTGACCTTCAGGATTTCATCGGCGGCAGCCCCGTATGTCGGGGCGGATAAACCGCGTCAGGAAAGGCTGAAGGCTGCAGCCGGCCAGGTAGCGCTCCCGCCGAACGATCTGGTGCTGCTTGTCTATTACCTGTGCCACGACCCTGACCCGGAGGTGAAGCGCACCGCCCTGGAGACGCTGCGGGGGTTCGACGTCGCGTTTTTGTCTCAACTGCTCTCCAACCCGCAGCTGCATCCGCGTATCCTGGACGTCCTGGCGAAGCTTCACTTCGAAAAGGCCGAACTCGCTCCCCTTTTCGCGGCCCATCCCATGCTGAGCGAGAAGGCCGCAGCCTTTCTCGCGGAGCGCGGCGCCTTCGCCGATCTCCCGGAGCCTGCAGATGCTCCCGAAGGCGCTCCGGAAGGTGCCCTTGCAGAGGGTTCTGAAGGTGCAGTTGCAGATGCTCCTGAAGAAGGTCCTGAAGATGATGCGCCGGTCGACGAGGAGGACGAGAAGTTCCAGTCCAAGTATCAGATGGCGCAGGGGATGCGGATCGCCGATAAGATAAAGATGGCGTTCACCGGGGACAAGGAGTGGCGCACCATCCTGATCAGGGATGCCAACAAGCTGGTTTCCGGCGCGGTGGTGAAGAACCCGCGCATGACCGAGGGCGAGGTCCTTGCAATCGCCAAGTCGACGGTGCAAAACGACGAGATCATGCGGGTTATCTGCGCCAACAGGGAGTGGGTGAAGAACCCCCTGATCAGGAAGGCGCTCGCCGAGAACAACAAGACGCCGCTTCCGGCTGCCCTGCGCTTCGTGGCGATGCTTTCCGAGAAGGATCTATCGCTGTTGGCGAAGAGCAAAAACGTCTCTGCGGTCATCGTCTCGCAGGCCCGCAGGATTCTAATGACCAAAAAAAATGGCAGGTAACGAGGGGGGCTCATGGCTCTGGTGAATCAGACAAAGCGTGAAGTCAACGCAAAGATCGTTTTTTTTGGCCCCGGACTGTCCGGCAAGTCGACGAACTTAAAGCATGTCCATGGCAAGCTGAAGCCGGAATTCCGCGGTGCCATGAAGGCGATGAGCGTCCAGGATGCGCGGATGCTCTTCTTCGATTTCACCCCTCCCGGAGACGGCAACGTGCACGGCTACCGGGTCCGCTTCCACGTATATACGGTTTCGGGACTGACGGTCGATCCTGCGGCCTGGAAGATGGTGCTGAAAGGGGTGGACGGCGTCGTGTTCGTGGCCGATGCCGCTCCGGAGCGCGCTGCTGCCAATCGTGAGAGTCTCGATGACCTCGCCGCCTTCCTCAAGGGATACGGCCAGAGTCTTTCCTCGATCCCGACCGTGTTCCAGTACAACAAGTGCGATCTTCCCTATGCGCTTCCCGTTAACGATCTGGAGCGCATGTTGAACCCCTCCCGGTTGCCGAGTTTCAAGGCGAGCAGCCAAGGCGGAGAGGGGGTGCTCCAGACGCTCCTTAGCCTCGTCAAGACGGTGCTTAATGACCTGCGCGGCAAAGGTCTCGAAGGGGTAGCCAGCGCCGAGGGTCTGCAGGGTATCGTCGAGACGGCTGAGACCGCCGCCGTGACCGCTCCCCCGCAGGAAGCACAGGCACTGCAGCCAGCGCAGCCAGCACAGCCAGCACAGCCAGCACAGCCAGCACAGCCAGCACTGGCACCGCAGGCACCGCAGGCACCACCCGAAGCCCTGGCACCCGCCGTTGCAGCCGAGGAGCCACTTTCCCTGGAGCTTTCCGGGGCGCCGCAGGCCGCCGGTCCCGGACTCTTCCGTCTGCCGCTCACCATCCGCAGCGGCGCCCGGACCAAATCCGTCGTGCTCAGCATCGCGCTTTCCCTGGAAGAGGAATAACGGCCGGTGGGGCCTGAACTCGACATCGGGCTGTTGGTGCGGCTGCTCCTGGCGTCGTTGCTGGGGGGGATCATCGGCCTGGAGCGGGAGGTCCACGGCAGGCCTGCGGGGTTCAGGACGCACCTGCTGGTTTCCCTCGGGTCCTGCCTCTTTGTCATCACCTCGGTGGAGTTCTACCGGATCTACGGCAACTTCTCCGGCGGCGTACCGGTCGGGGTCGATCCCGGGCGGGTCGCGGCGCAGGTGGTGACCGGGATCGGTTTCCTAGGTGCCGGCGCCATCATCAGGGAAAGGGCCTCCATCCGCGGGCTCACCACCGCGGCCTGCCTCTGGGTCGCCGCGGCGCTCGGCATCGCCTGCGGTATCGGACTTTTTTACCTTGCCATCTGCGTCACCGCGGTGGCGCTCGCCAGTCTGATGCTGCTGAAACGGGTTGAGAACCTGTTGCGCAGGGACACCTATTTCCAGGTGATGGTATGGGGCGACGACCGCGAGGCTTTTGCTTCCCGGGTCACTGCGGCCCTGGCCTCCTGCGGCATTGTACCGCTGGCTGCCAAATACGATAAAAATGTGGAGTTGCAACGATTGTATATCGAGTTTCAGGTCAAGCGCGCCGGAAAGGGGAGCGCTGTAGAGGTCTTTGAATGCCTGAGCCTGCTCGCCGGCGTGCAGCGGGTGAGGGTCGAATAGAGAAGGGTTATGGCGTGATGTGTGATGTGGCGGTTATGTGGCGGTCTGTCTGCAGGAAGAAATAAAAAAGGAAAAGGGGGAAAAATGGCAGAGCTTAAAGGAAGCAAAACCGAGCAGAACCTGCTGGAGGCCTTTGCGGGTGAATCCCAGGCGCGCAACAAGTACACCTACTACGCCTCCGTGGCCAAGAAGGAGGGATATGAGCAGCTGGCCGCCATATTCCTGGAGACCGCCGAGAACGAGAAGGAACACGCCAAGTTGCACCTGAAGGCGCTGGGCGGTATCGGTGACACCGTTACCAACCTGAAGGCCGCGGCCGCAGGCGAGTACGCCGAGTGGCTCGAGATGTACCCGCGCATGGCAAAAGAGGCGAAGGAGGAGGGTTTCGGCGCCATCGCCGCCATGTTCGCCGGGATCGCCAAAATCGAAAAGGCGCACCAGGAGAGGTACAAGACACTGCTCGCCTCCATCGAGGACGGGAGCGTCTTCAAGTCCGAGGAGCCGGTGACCTGGAAGTGCAGGAACTGCGGCTTGATCCACGAGGGGAAAGAGCCCCCCGCGATCTGCCCGGTCTGTCACCACCCGAAGGGCTTTTTCGAGCTCTTGGCTGAGAATTACTGAAGCGAAGCGGGGGGGCTTTCCCCCCCGCGACCCCCGATCCCGCTGCAACGGTGTAGGCAGGACCCCCCGCCATTAGCCCCACTAAAACCTTGTATACAGCAAAACTAGCTGCTATGATGAGCTGATTTTTCATTAGCAGAGGAGGGAAACATGGCTATCATCACCATTTCCAGAGAGATGGGCACCGGCGCCTACGCCATTGCCAAGGATCTGGCAAAAAAGCTCAAGTATACCCTGATCGACCGGGTGAAGATCGAGGAACTGGCCCCCAGTTACGGGTTGACCACTGAGATCCTGGAGAGGGTTGACGAGAAACCTCCCTCGTACCGAACCGCCGAGGACCGGCTGCAGGCCGCCAATCTCACCACCATGGAGCTGATCCTTTTGGATTGCGCCAAGAAGGGGAACGTGATCCTGTACGGTCGGGGCGGCCAGGACCTCATCAAAGGGATGAAGAACGTGCTCAAGGTCCGCTTCGTGGCGCCCTTCGAGGATAGGGTGGAGAAGTTTGCCGAGCGGGAGTGGATCGACCCGGAATACGCCAAGGATCTGATCAGGAAGAGCGACCACCAGCTGGGAGGGTTCATCCATTTCTACTTCAACAGGGACTGGAACGACCCGATGGCCTATGACATACTTTTCAACACTACCCGGCTCAGCCAGGCCAGCATGGTGGAGTGTGTGATCGCAGCGGTCAAGGACCCGCGGCTCAAGGAGGCCGAGGAGCAATCGATGGGGCTTCTGGAAGACATCATCCTCGCCAAGAGGGTCGAGGTCGAGCTGTTGAGGTCCAGCCTGGTCCGCGTGGTTCAGTTCGGCATCAGGGCCGAAGATGGAGTCATCACCCTCACCGGGCACGTCCAGTCGGAACCGGAGATCGGGGAGGCGGTACGGATTGCCGCGTCAGTGGAAGGGGTTTCGGACGTGGAGAGCGAGCTGGACGTGATAAACTTCAAGCCTGCCAAGGATTAAGCCGGCAGTAACAACGGCAACAGGCATTGAAAAATCGTAACTATTCAGCACCAGTCGACCAATCACAAAGAGCCCAAAGCATAAAGCCTCACCACAGAGGTACATAGAGGTTCACAGAGGAAAATCAAAACCTGATTCATGTCTAAGACAAAAAAACCTTAGCCATTGTTTTGAGATTTCCTCTGTGTTCCTCTGTGCCCTCTGTGGTGAGGCTTTCGATTGTTTGTAATAGCCTTATCCTTCAAGTTTGCCTAATAGGTAACATCGAACAAAAATGAAGGGGCCCGCAGGGGCCCCTTTTTTCATCTCCCCTGGCGCAGCCGCTTGAGCGCGTCCACGCAGGCGTAGGGTACGGCCATGCCACCGCGGCCGGTCCCGATGCCGATCCCCTCCTCGATGCCGTGATAATCCGAGCCGCCGGTCCACACCATTCCCTTTTTTTCCGCCAGGGCCCGCAGAAAGGCGCTCTCCTGATCGCTGCAGATGTTGTTAAACGCCTCCAGGCCGTCCAGTCCCAGGTCGCGCAGCTGGTCGATGACCCCGGTAAGGGTTGCGCGCTCGGCCGAGATGCTGGTCGGATGGGCCAGCACCGCCACCCCGCCGAGCCGGCGGACCGTGGCGAGCGCCTCGTCTGCCGGGAAGTAGCGCTTGGGCACGTCGCAGGGGACCAGATAGCGGTTGAAGGCGTCCTGCATGTTGCCTGCATACCCCTTGGCCATCAGTACCTGGGCGATGTGGGGGCGCCCCAGGGCGCCGCCGGCAAGTGCTGCCGCCTCTTCATTTGTTATGGAACCCTTCCCCTCGAAGGCCAGCTTCTCGTTGATCTTGACGATGATCGCCTCGCCCCTGGTCTCGCGCTTGTCGCGGAACTCCTTCAGAGTAGCCAACAGGCCCGGATCGCGGTGGTCCAGCAGGTAGCCGAGCAGGTGCACGTCGCGGTAGGGTCCGAACGCCACGGATAGTTCCAGCGCCGGCAGCACCTCCATGCCGCAGGCAGCCCCCGCCGCGAGCGCCTCGTCGATGCCGTCCACCGTATCGTGGTCGGCAAGGGCGATGGCCTTGAGGCCGAGTCCCTTGGCCAGGGTGACCAGTTCGGCCGGCGTGCGGACGCCGTCTGAGTAGGTTGAGTGCAGGTGCAGGTCGATCAGATTTTTCATGTGTAGGTCTCCGTTTTCGTGCTCGAAGGCCATTATAGGTGTTTTGCTACTTTGTGCAACCGCTAAGCATTGCATCACTTATCAGTTGCCTTGACGAATTGCTTCTTGTATAAGGATGCATGAAGCTTACGCAGTATCGAAAGGGGTGGCTATTGGCAAAGGGAAGTGGCATGGCGGTTGCCGTTATCGCGCTGGCGGTCTTTATCCTCGGTGGCATCGCCACCTTCTCGGGACTTGGTCTGTTCGCCTTCATGAGGGACCGCGATCTGTTCGGCCTGGGTGACGGCCGCAGCATCGGTCTGCTTTTCATCTGCGTGGGGCTGATCGGCTCCATCCTCGGTGTTTTCCTGATGCGGCTGTACCGCAACAGGCCCTGACGTGAAGGACGACGAGATCCACCAGGCGATGGCGATCCTGTCGGAGGCCGTGAAGGGGTGGGTCACCCCGGCGGTCACCATCGTCGCCACCCGGGACCGCGACCCTTTCAAGGTGCTCGTTTCCTGCATCCTGTCGCTGCGCACCCGGGACCAGACCACCGCCGAGGCGTCGCAACGCCTGTTCGGGCTGGCGGACACGCCGGAGAAAGTCGCCCTTCTGAGCGCTGCCGAGATCGAGGCTGCCATCTACCCGGTCGGCTTCTACCGGAACAAGGCGCTCCAGATCCGGGAGATCTCCCGGCAACTGGCCGAATCGGGCGGGAGCGTGCCGGACGAGTTGGACGCCCTGCTCAAGTTCAAGGGGGTGGGGAGGAAGACGGCGAACCTGGTGCTGACCCTTGGCTACGGCAAACCCGGCATCTGCGTCGACATCCACGTGCACCGGATCTGCAACCGGTGGGGCTACGTCACTACCCGCAACCCGGAGGGTACCGAAACAGCGCTCAGGAAGAAGCTCCCCCCCGAGTACTGGATCGTGATCAACGACTTCCTGGTGAGTTTCGGCCAGAACCTCTGCACCCCGGTTTCCCCCCGCTGCTCCATCTGCCCGCTCTACCGCCTCTGCGACCGGGTGGGGGTGGTGAAATTTCGTTAAAGCCGGGATTGCACGGGGGCTGGCCTTTGAGTATAATGAAGAACCTGTTTGCCGCACGTCAACCTGATCAACCCCGGCTTTGCGGGGCTGACTGTTATCTGCTGATGCCTGAGCATCAGCCATTCTGGGGGATACTATGCTGAAGAAGATCGGTTTTGTAGGGTTGGGGACCGTTGGCGTGCATATGGCCGCCAACCTCGCCAAGTCGGATTATCACCTGACCGTTTTTGATGAGGACGCTCAAGCGGTTGCCGAACTCGCGAAGCTCGGGATCAGCGTCGGCGCCTCGGCGGCGGCAACCGCGAAGGGACAGGACATGGTCATCGTCATCGTTCCCGAGAGCGAGTTCCTGGTCTTCGGCGCCGGTGGGGTGCTTGAGGGGATCGATCCCGGGACCATCCTGGTCGACATGGGGACCCACTGCATCGAAACCATCGAGCGGATGGCCCAGGAGGCGGTGAAGCGCCGCCTCATGTTCCTGGAGGCTCCGGTCTGGGGGAGCAAGGAGCATGCGGCGAACGGCCTGCTCACCATCCTTGCGGGCGGCGACGAGTCGCTACTCGGGCGCTGCCGGGAGCCCTTCTCCTACTTCGGGCTCAACATCATCCATGTCGGCAAGGTCGGCGATGCGACCAGGATGAAGCTGATCGTCAACATGCTGCAGGCCGAGATGATGCTGTCGCTCTCCGAGGGACTGATCTTCGGGCAGAAGATGGGGTTCAAGGCGGACAAGATCCTGGAGGTGCTCGACTCCGGCGGCGTTGCTTCGCCGCTGTTCCACTCCAAGGGACGCAGCATTGCGCGCGGCGACTTCAGCCGCAACCTGGCGCTCAAGTACGTACACGCCCAGCTGGAGCGGGTGCTGGAGACCGCGGCACAGCTGCAGCTGGAGCTTCCCGCCGCGAAGACCGTCTGTGCCATGTACGCGCAGGCCGTGGAGGACGGCAGGGGGGAAGAGGACTTCTCCGCGATCGCCAAGCTGTTGCGAAAATAGCAGGAGCCACAGTTGCTTCATCACAGGGCGCCCCCACAAAGGGCGCCCTTTTTAATGTCCGGAGCACGGCTTCGGGTTGGCAGCAAATTAAGATAACCTTTGAAAACGCCTATCTAAAGCATTGCCGGTCTGCCCGGTACATGTTATGTATTGTCTTTGGTACCACGCTGGGGAACCTTTAGCTCCTGGGTGGGTAGAGACGCATTGCATGCGTCTCAAAGGCGGTACCATGACCAGAAACCTGTGGCAAGACAGAGCCCTTTTGAATAACCATAAGGAGTCGACAATGACAAACAATGATGTTTTCCGCAGGATGCGCTATGCGCTGGACCTAAGCAATCCGACCGTGATCGAGATATTCAGGCTCTCCGGTAGAGAGCTGGCACAATCCGATGTCATGGCTCTTCTCAAGAAGGAGGACGAGCAAGGGTATCAGGAGTGCAGCGATACGCTCCTGGAAGGTTTCCTGGATGGGCTCATCGCACATAAACGGGGCAAGCGGCAGGGCGACCCAGGCGTTGCCGCCACAAGCGGAACCCCTCTGACCAATAATGACATCCTGAAAAAGATCAGAATCGCCCTGGAATTAAAGGAGGCGGATATGCTCGCGGTTTTCAAACTGGCCCAATTCCCGACCTCCAAATCGGAACTTACGGCACTGTTCAGAACGAAAGGGCATGAGAACTACAAGGAGTGCGGTGACCAGCTGCTCAGAAATTTCCTGAAGGGAATTACCATCAGATACCGGGAGGCCAACACCGCAAAGAAATGATCGGGCATCGCCCGGATGGCGCCGTTGGACAGGGAAGCCGTAAGAAGAAATTCCGCTGCAGTGAGAGGGACTCTTGGAAAATAATCAAACGGAAGACGGGGTGGACCTCGGCCCGGGTCTTGTCAGGATTCGCAGGCGCCGGCGGTTTCTCTGGTTCGTGCTAATCATCTATCTGCCGGCCATGTGGACCACCCAGCAGATCACGCGATCGTTCCAGGCCTCCCTGCCGGTCTTTTTCGGCTGGTTCCTGCTCCTCCTGTTCGCTGCGGCAGTCTCCGCCGCAGCGAGGTGCCCGCGCTGCGGCAACTACTTCCACGTGAACGGCCTGGTCCTTTTGTACCTGCGCAAATGTCTGCACTGCCAGCTCCATATAAACGCGGACAAGAAAAGAACAGGCAATTGACAATTGACAATTGACGATTGACAATTAGAATTACCACCTGACAGGTGGGCACCATGACCGTGACTGGCATGGTCGAGTCACTTTTTTTTCCCAGAGACACATCACCTGTTCCGCAACACAACTTTCCACTACTACATCACCCATCACATATCACCTGTCACAGAATTCACGTGGAGGTAACAGGTATGAAAAGAAGGGCTTTCTTGAAGCTTGTTGGTCTTTCGGCTCTTTTCCATCACTGGCTGTTGCGCGGGGTGTCGGCGGCGGCGGGGGGGCCTGTGCTGGCGGTTGCCGAGGGGAAGGACTACGCCCAGGTGACGCGCAATGCCATCGCCGCCCTGGGAGGGATGGGCAGGTTTGTCAAAAGCGGCGACGTGGTCGTGGTGAAGCCGAACCTGGGGTGGGACAGAACCTCGGAGCAGGCCGCGAACACCAACCCGATCGTGGTGCGGGCCGTGGTGGAGGAGGCGCTGCGTGCCGGCGCCAGAAAGGTCAAGGTGTTCGACCGCCCCTGCAATGACGAGCGGCGCTGCTATGTCAATAGCGGCATGACGGCTGCCCTCAAAGGCATGAAAAACGTGGAACTGAAGTACGTCGAGAACGAGCGCTTCAAGAAGGTGGCGCTCAGGGGGAAGGTGCTGAGCGAGTGGGAACTCTACGACGAGGCCCTCAGCGCCGACGTCTTCATCAATGTCCCGGTCGCCAAGCACCACGGGCTGACCAAGGTGACCCTCGGGCTCAAGAACATCATGGGAGTCATGGGGGGAAACCGCGGCGCCATTCACAAGCATATCGACGAGGCGCTCTCGGACGTGAACAGCGTGCTCAAGAGCCACCTGGTCGTGATCGACGCCACCCGCGTGCTTACCGCCCACGGCCCGCAGGGCGGGAACCTGCGCGACGTGAAAATCCTCAACAAGGTGATCGCCTCAACCGACATCGTCGCGGCGGATGCCTACGCAACGACCCTGTTCGGCCACAGGCCCGAAGATATCTCGGTCACCGTGGCGGCGCACAAAAGGGGGCTCGGAGAAATAGACCTGAAAAAAGTGCGCATCGTGCGGGCCTGACGGGCTATGAAAAAGATGACCAGCGCCAGGGTCTGCCAATTGCTGTTTCTGCTCGTGTTTCTTGTGCTGTTCGTCCGGACCGAATACCGCGGCTCCGACACGATCTCCGCTGCCATCAACAGCTTTTTCCGGGCCGACCCGCTCGTACTGGTGAGCTGCCTGGCGGCCACCCGCTCCTTCAGCTGGCTCCTGTTCCCGGCGCTCCTGACCATCGTCTTCACGCTTCTCCTCGGGCGCTTCTTCTGCGGCTGGATCTGCCCGCTCGGAACGGTGCTCGACCTGGTCACGGTCCGGATCAAAAAGAGTGCGCCGATCAGGATCCTCAAGGGGAACCTCAAGTACTGGCTGCTGCTGCCGCTCCTCTCCTTAGCCCTTTTCCGGGTGAACCTGGCCGGCATCCTCGACCCGATCGCGATCCTGGTGCGCGCGCTCACCTTTTTCCTCTACCCGCTGTTCGGCGACGCGGCACGCAGCAGCTGGGTCGGGCTGTACCGGCTGGTCGGGGAGCGCCGCGATCTCCTTGCCCCTGGTTTCGCCCTGCTGCGCGACCACCTGCTCCCTTTCCGGGAGACCTTCTACCCGCTTGCCTTTCTTTCCGCGGCCATGTTCCTGGCCATCGTGCTCCTGGAGCGCTACGAATCCCGCAACTGGTGCAGAAACCTCTGTCCGCTCGGGACGCTGCTCGGCCTTTGCAGCCGGCTCTCCCCCCTGAAACGCGCTCCCTCGCAGCTTTGTCCCGACTGCAAGGCGTGCCGTTCGGTCTGTCCCACCTCGTTTGACGGCGACGACCTGCTAAAGGAGGAGTGCATCCTCTGCCTGGAATGCCAGCGGTCCTGCCGCCTGGGTCGGGTGAAGTTTTCCTGGTCACTGCCGGGGAGGGACGGGGGGCACTACCTGCCAGAGCGGCGCGTGCTTCTCGGCGGTCTTTTTTCCGGCTTTTTCCTGGCCGGCTCCTTCCGTTTCCGGCGCCCCGAGGCCGAGGCCCGCCTGCTCCGCCCGCCCGGAGTCCGGTCAGAGGGGGAGTTCCTGAAAAAATGCGTCCGCTGCGGCGAGTGCATGAAGGTCTGCCTCAGGGGCGCGCTCTACCCCGCGATCGCCCAGGCCGGAGTCGAGGGGGTGTTCACGCCGGTCCTGACGCCGCGGCTTGGCTACTGCGAGTACAACTGCACCCTGTGCGGCCAGGTCTGCCCGACCGCCGCCATCCCCAATCTCCCCGCCCCCCAGAAGAAGCTGGAGGTGATCGGCAAGGCGGTCTTCGACAAGAACCACTGCCTCCCCTATGCCCGTAGCGTCAATTGCATCGTCTGCGAGGAACACTGCCCCATCCCCCAGAAGGCGATCCGCTCCGAGGTCGTGGCAGGAGTCGACCCGAACGGCAGACCGATCCGCCTGCAAAAGCCGTACCTGGTTGAGGAGCTCTGCAACGGTTGCGGCATCTGCGAAAACGTCTGTCCGCTGGAGGGGAAATCGGGTATCGAGGTGTTTGCGGTCAAGGACAAGACGCCGCTGAAGGAGGAGCTGCCCGGTACCGGCAGGGAGCCGGACCGGGAGTCAGACGATCCCTACCGTTAATCATCAGATGGCGACGGGGCAGTCGGCTGAGGGCCATTCGGTGTGGGGCTAATCTGAGGTTCGGTCGGTGTGGGGGAGCCCGGCGCGGTTCCAGCCGTCTTGCCGGGCGCCGGCGGCATTGCGGCTTTGGCGCGTTCCATCGTGTCCAGCGCCTGCTGCAGCGTTTCCTGCAGGCTGTTGCCATCCACCTTGGCCTTGCTCAGGATCGGTTCGATCGTTTCGATGCCGGCGGGTGTCAGGTGGCAGGCAAGGGAGTCGCGAATCTGCTCGATGTCGAACTGGTAGGCCCGGAATGCGCGCTTGACCTCACCGCCCGCCTCCGATACCGCGTTGAAATTCTCTCCCAGATCGATGCTCTGTCCGTCACCGGCTCTCCCTCCCCGCGGATAGGCGCACGACTCCAAGGTCTTTGCCGATTCCACGAAATAGTAGGTGCCGCGCAGATACATGCCATCGGCGTGTGTTACCAGCCGTTTCCCGATCTGTTCCATCTTATCGACATCGGAACTATAAAAATAAAAAGACTGCTTCAAATCGGGGATTTCCGCGAGGACCAGTTGAGAGAGGGCTTCCTCCGTCGCCGCCGTCTGCAGTTGTGCCTGGTGGTAATCGTCCTCGACGCTCTGCAGGGTCGCGGTCATCGCCGCGGTCTTCCCGATCCCGGTGGCGCAGCCGGCCAGGAAAGCGGCTGCGGCAAAGAGCAGTAAGGCAAAAACGGCGGCGGGCCGGGTCCTTGATCTCATGGTCGGTCTCCTCAAGGGGGTTGCTGACGTATTAATGATATATATGTTTTCAGGGCTGTCAACGCGCTCCGGCCAATCCGGGGCTGGACCGAGGTCCGACTGCTGCATAACGGCCAATCTCTGGTAGACTTCTCTCGGCTCCGGCTGCTGAACAAAATCATTAAGGAATGTGGGAGGCTGATATGAAACATTGCCTGCTGGCAGTTATGATGATCCTGGTCGCGCAGACCGCGCAGGCCCGCGTGGTGACGAAAACCGTGGAGTACCGACAGGGTGACACCGTCCTTGAGGGGTACCTGGCTTATGACGATTCGGTGCAGGGAAAGCGGCCCGGCGTGCTGGTTATTCATGAGTGGACGGGAGTAGGCCCCTACGTGAAGAAGCGGGCCGAGCAGTTGGCGGCGATGGGCTACGTGGCGTTTGCCGCCGACATCTATGGCAAAGGGGTGCGTCCTGCCACGCCGGAGCTTGCAGCCAAAGAGGCGGCAAAGTACCGGGGTGCGGATCGCGGGCTGATCAGGGCTCGTGGCGCGGCGGGGCTCGATAGGCTGGCGAGCTTTACCCAGGTCGATCCCGGCCGCCTGGCCGTCATCGGTTACTGCTTCGGCGGCACCGCCGCGCTGGAGTTGGCCCGGAGCGGGGCCAACCTGCGCGGAACGGTCAGCTTTCATGGCGGTCTCGACACCCCGGTCCCGGCAGATGCGCTGAAAATCAAGGGTAAGGTGCTCGTGCTGCACGGGGCGGACGACCCGAATGTCCCCCCGCCACAGGTGGCCGCGTTCCAGCAGGAGATGCGCCTGGCCAAGGCGAACTGGGAGATGGTCTACTATGGCGGCGCCGTGCACAGCTTCACCAACCCGGATTCGGGCAACGATCCGACCAAGGGGGCAGCCTACAACGCACAGGCTGACCGGCGCTCCTGGGAGGAGATGAAACTGTTCCTTGCCGAGGTTTTTGCCAAGTAGCCGGCAGGGAAGGGGGCAATTCGCGTGCCGGCGCATGACTTGCCCCTACTTTCAGGGTGGTAAATATTCAGCACCAGTCGATCAATCACAAACTACCCAAAAAATATAAAGCCTCACCACAGAGGTACACAGAGGAAAATCAAAACCCGATTTATGTTTAAAACAAAAAAACCTTAGCCATTGTTTCAAGATTTCCTCTGTGTTCCTCTGTGCCCTCTGTGGTGAGGCTTTTGATTGTTTGTAATTTGCCTTTTCCTTGAACTTTGCTGAATAGTTACTCGCCAGACACATTGCATACCGGGTAGAGACGCATTGCATGCGTCTCAGTCTTTTCAAACCCTGGCGGCATCAATACATCCCGAGACGCATGCAATGCGTCTCTACACCTCTTTCAGGGTGATGTAAAAAGGTCCGCTGGGTATCCCGGCGGACCTAATCATTTCAGAGCGGTATAGGACTTGAAATATCCCCTTTAGAGGTATATTGTTTGCCATGACATGGACGGTCACCTTCACCGGAAAGGCGCGGAAGCAGAAGGGGAAACTCCCCGAAAAGATACGCGGGTTGCTCTTTCAACTTGCCAAGGACATAGAAGCATCCGGCCCGGTGCGTGGGGACTGGCCCAATTATTCAAAGCTGGGTGACAACCGGCACCATTGTCATCTGAAGAAAGGGCATCCGACCTATGTTGCGGTCTGGACCGAAAGCCGCGGCACCGTATCGGTGGAGATTATTTATGCAGGCACACACGAAAAAGCACCCTACTGACGACCTGGTAACCATAACCCTGCATGTTCGCCGTAGCAAGGTTCCTCAGCTGCGGCAGTACGCGGAATCCCTCGAAACGGAGGACGATCGATCCTATTCTATTGCGGAAGTATTTCCAGAGTATGTCGGCAGGGAACAGGAAGTGGCTCTGCGAGCCTATCGTAACCGGGAAGGTTTGACCCAGAAACTCCTCGCCGAATTGACCGGCATCCCACAGCACCATATCAGCGAGATGGAGAACGGCAAGCGGTGCATCGGCAAAGAGAGGGCGAGAAAACTTGCTGAAGCGCTTCATTGCGACTATCGTCAGCTGTTGTAGAAAGTCGCGGATCCCATCTACCGCCGAATCCGGTAGCCGATGTTTTTACCCCCCGGCCCCACACCACAATTGTACCGCTGCGTCTGCGCGGGCTCCTGTCCAATCCTGTTCATCTGAGTCGCTCCCCTCCAGCCACCCGTCCCTCAGCCTTGACTTGCACCGGTGACCGGCGTTATACATGAGCATCACGTTGCGCCGGAGCCTCCTTACATGCCTACTCGATTCATCCACACCTCGGACATCCATCTCGGGAAAACCTACCGCTCCGGCGGCCAGGGCGCTGAACGCTACCAGGATTTCTTCACGACCTTCGCGGCAATCGTGGCCGACGCCGTGAGCGAGCGGGTTGACTTCGTGCTGATCGGCGGCGACCTGTTCCACACCGGCCAGATCCTCCCGAGAACCTTCGCCAAGACGGTCGAGATCCTGCAGCCGCTCAAGGACGCCGGGATTCCCTGCCTTGCCGTGGAAGGAAACCACGACTGGATCCACCGCCGCGACTCGGTCTCCTGGATGGAGGCGCTCTCGCAGCTGGGCTACATCAGCCTGCTGCGCCCCGCCCGAACCCCGGAGGGGGAGTACCGCTTCGACCCCTTCGATCCCGAGCAGGGTGACGGGGGACACATCGAGATAGCCGGGGTGAACATCTACGGCCTGGGATATATCGGCTCCCAGGCGGGAAACCATGTGCCGCGCATCTGCCAGGCGGTCGCCACGGAACTGAACATCCTGCTCTTTCACGTCGGCGTCTGGACCTACTCGCCGGTGGAGATCGGCAACATCCGCCCGGACGAGGCGCTCCCGCTCGCGGAGCGTTTCGACTACGTGGCGCTCGGCCACGGACACAAGCCGTACATCGTGCAGACTCCCGAGGGGCGCCCCTACGCATTCAACCCCGGCTCGCCCGACTGCGTCAACTTCGGGGAGGAGCGCTACGACAAGGGGTATTACCTGGTAACGTTCGATGACGGCCGGATCGACCACGTCTTCAGGCCGAGCTCGCCCCGCCCCATGCTGGTGCTGACGCTGGATCTGGACGGCGCAGCAGACGCCGGGGAAGCCCTGGAGCGTTTCACCTGTCAGATGCGGGACAAGCTCCCGCCGGGCGGCGACCCGCGCTCCCCGCTTATCGAGGTGAAGCTGATCGGGAAGGTCGGCTTTCACCCCTTCGAGCTGAGCCGGGAGCGCCTGCGGCTCGCCCTGGAGGAGATCTGCCGTCCGCTGCATCTGGAGCTCAAGAACCACCTGTCGCAGGTGGCGGGGGGAAACGGAGAGGAGAAGGTCAAGAAGAGCCTCGCCGAGATCGAGCGGGACGTTCTTTCCGAGCTGATCCAGGGGAGCAGCGCCTACCAGGGGCGGGAGGCGGAACTGGTGCGGCTCTCCCTTGCCATACGCGACCTGGTTCTGAAGGGGGATGTCGAGGGGGACGAGCTCCTGAGCCTCCTGTCGGCCGGAGGTGCCCCGTGCGCATAGTCTCCATCCATCTCAAGAACATAAAATCCCACCGCGACACGGAGCTCTCCTTTTCCCCCGGCATCAACGTGCTCTCCGGCGCCAACGGCTCAGGTAAGAGCACGGTATTCCAGGCGATCGGCTATGCCCTCTTCGGGGTAAGCGCCCAGGATTTCGTTTCCCGCGCCGAGCGCTTCCTCACCATAGGGACCAAGAGGGGAGAGGTCAGCGTCGTCTTCGAGCCCGCCGACGGGGAGCTATACCGGGTGACCAGGAGCGTCGGACCCGCGGGGAAGTGGCTGCTCGCCAAAGGGAGGGACGGCGCCTTCGAAATCGAGGAACACGCGAACATCCAGGAGACCGAGGTCCGCATCGCCGCCCTGCTCGGGCTCTCCGGCGGTCGGCCGCTGGCAGACCAGTTCAAGCTGGTGATCGGTCCCTTCCAGAACGACTTCCTCGGTCCCTTCGTCATCAGGCAGCCGACCAGGCGCCAGGACGCCTTCGACGAGATCCTCGGCATCGACGCCTGGCGCAAGACCTTCGACGGCACCAAGTCGCTTTCCAGCACCATCCTGGCAAAGACCGAGACGCTGCAGGCCGAGGTGGCGGGGAAGCTGGAACAGGTTGCCGTGCTGCCGGCCAAGGAGCTCGAGCTGCGCGGTATCTCCGAGAGTGCGGCCGCAAAGCGCGACGAGCTGGCGATAAAGTCTACCGAACTGGCGCGAGCGACCGCGCTTTTGGCCAGCTGCGACGCGCACAAGGAGAAGTTGGAGACCTGCCAAAACGGGTTGCAGGGGGTCAAGGAGCGCATCAGCTCCGGGAAGGACCATGTCGCGACCCAGCAGCTCCTGGCTCAGCAGTCGCTCAGCGCGGCTGCGCTCCTTTCGGCTGCCCGGCCGGGAAAGGAGGCCTACGACGCCGCCGAGCAGAGGCTCAAGTCGCTGCGCGAGGCGGAACAGCAGAAGTTCCTGCTGGAAAAAGAGCTGGCCGGGCTCGATAAGGAGCAGTCCGGCATTGTCGCGGCACTCGGCATCGAGAGCCGCGAGCTCGCGGACCTTACCAACGGGATCGATGCCGATGGCAGGCGTCTGGCGGAGGAGGAGAAGGCGCTTGCCGAAACCCTCGTGCAGCTCAGGGAGACGGAGTCGGCCTCGGGCCGTGCCCTCGCGCAGGTGAACCGCTCCGTGGCCCAGTTCCGGGAGCTCCCCGTGCACCGCATCGAGAACGCCCTGCCGTACCTCTTCGTGGGACTGGACCGGATCGCCGCGATCGACGCGCAGGCCGGGCAGAGGCGCGCGCTGGTCGCGACCGGCGCTGCGCTCAGGGCGCAGGCTGGCGAGCTCCCCGCTCGGCAGAGCGAATTGGAGAGGGCCCAGGGTGAGCGCTCGGAGCTTGCCGGCAGAAGGTTATCCCTGATCGAGGGGCGCGACAAGCTCGGCGCGGGGGATTGTCCCTTCTTCCACGAGCCGTGCCAAAACCTCCAGGTCGGCGGGGGGGTGGAGGTGCTCACCTCGCGCATCGATCTGCTGGATGCCGAAATAGCGCGGCTCGACGGCACTGCCGAAGCTCTCGCCGCGGGGCTCAAGGCGGCGCAGGAGGCGGTGCGGGAGTTGGCCGGGGTGGAGCAGGTGGCGCGCGAACTGGAGCAGGCCGGAGGGGAGCGGGAGGCCCTGGAGCAGGAGTTCGCCCGGAACGTCTCGGAGATCGCGCCCGGGGCGCTTCTCGGTTCGGTCGAGGGCTTTCTCGCCTCGGCGGGGCTCGCGGGGACCCTGGTCCAGGAACTGAAGGGGGTCGAGCTCACCCTTGCCGAAACCCCGCAGGAGCGCCGCGCCCAGCTTGAGGCCTGGAGCGACCGGTGGCGCGAGGTGGTGGCGGCGCTGGAGCAGACCCTCTCCCTCCGGGTAAAGGGGGCGGAGCAACCGGTACAAAGCTGCGCCCTGAGGCTTGGCGAACTATCGGTCCGAGGCGAGTCCCTGGAGGGGAAAAAGAGGGAACTCGACGCGAGCCGGGACAGGGCGCTAAAGCGCAAGGATGCGATACAGGCGCGCCAGGGGCGGCTTGAGGCGGTGCACGAAGCCTCTGCGCGAACCAAGGCGGCCCTCTCGGTGCATGACGGGCTCGATGAAGGGATCAGGGGTGCCGGGGCTGAACTGACGCGGTACCAGGCGGACCGGGACAGTTTCATCGCCAACCAGAAGGCCGCGCAGGAGCTGGAAAAGCGCCAGGAGACGCTCTCCAAATACCAGTCGCGCCTGCAGCAGCTCGAAGTGGAGCAGGTGGCGAAGACAGAGGAGCTTCGGGTGCTCATGGAGGGGTATCAGGCGGAGCTGCACGAGGGCGCGAGAAGGGATCGCGAGCGGCTGGTTTCTGCCCTGGCGACCCTGCAGGCGGAGCTTGCCGCCCTTGCCGAAGGGGTGACCCGGCTGGAGGGGGAAATCGCCGCGCTTGCCGCACTGTCCGGCGAGATCGCGAAAAAGCTTGCGGCAATCGACGAACTGAAGGAGCAGGGGACGCTCGTCAAGTTCCTGCGCAACCAGGTGTTCAAGAACGTGTCCAGCCAGCTCTCCGAGCGCTTCCGGGAGGAGATCAGCTTTCGGGCGGACCGGATCTACCGCAGCATCGCGGAGTCGGATGAGGAGCTGTTCTGGGGCGAGAACTACCAGATCGTGCTGAAGGACATGGTGGAGGGTGCCATCCGGGAGCGCAGCGACGATCAGCTCTCGGGGGGGCAGATGATGAGCGCGGTGGTGGCGCTGCGCCTGGCCCTGCTGCAGACCATCGGCGCCAGGATTGCCTTCTTCGACGAGCCGACCTCCAATCTCGATGCGGAGCGCAGGGAGAACCTGGCGCGGGCCTTTCGCGCCATCGACGTGGGGCAGGAGGAGGTGACCGAGCACTGGTACGACCAGCTCTTCCTGGTGAGCCACGACGTGAGCTTCACCGAGATCACCGACCAGACCATCCAGCTGGACGGGCCGAAGTGAGTCATTAGTCACGGAGACACAGCGAAACCAGAAATCTATTGCCACAAAACACAACCTAAAAACCTATTGCCACAAAAAGGCACAAAACGCGCAAAAAAAGGCTTAACCACAGAGGGGCACAGAGGTACACAGATGAAAAGCAAACAGACATCGGGTTTAACCAAGTTTATAGGTTTAGAATTCCTCTGTGATCATCTCTGTCCTCTGTGGTTAAACCTTTGATTCAGTCAGTTTTGTTATTATTTTTTGTGCCTTTTGTGCCTTTTTGTGGCTGATGTTTTTGCGGTTTAGGTTATCTGACTTGTTTTAAGAGGATTTGGCTGATATGCATGAAAAAAACCGCGGCGCCTGGTTCATCGTTGCCACGGCAGCGGGCTTCGCCACCCTCGGAATCCTCATCAAGTGCGCCTTCGCAGGCGGCGCGAACATCAGCACCATCCTCGCCGGCCGCTTCCTGATCGCGGCCTTCTTTCTGGTGCCCATCCTGAGAGCGCGCCGCATTCCCATCGCCGTCAGCCGCAAGACCGCAGTGCAGCTCACCCTGATGGGGGCCGTCGGTTACGGCGGCATGTCCATGCTGTACGCCAACAGCATCCATTACCTCCCTGCCTCGCTTACCGGCATGCTGCTTTACACCTATCCCGCACTGGTCACCCTGCTCGCAGTCCTGGTCGGCGACGAGCGGTTCACCATCCAAAAAGCCGCGGCGCTGCTGCTCTGCTCCGCCGGCCTCGTGCTGGTGCTCGGCGCTTCGTTTGACGGCGCTCGCATCGAGGGGGTGCTCTCCGTGCTGGGCGCCGCGGTCATCTACAGCTGCTACATCATCATCGGCAACAGGGTACTGAAGAACATCGACCCGCTGGTGACCTCCTTCTACGTCTGCGCCACCGCTGGCCTGACCTTTCTCCTCTACGGAGTTGCCACCGGCGGGCTCCTCCTCAGCATCTCCCCCGCCGCCTGGTTCTCCATCCTGGGGATCGCGGTCTTCCCGACGCTGTTCGCCGTGATCGGCTTTTTCGCCGGGCTGCGCCTGATCGGCGCCACCAACGCCTCCATCATCAGCACCCTGGAACCTCTCATCACCGTGCTTCTTTCGGCGCTGCTCCTCGGGGAGCGTATCACGACCCGGCAGGGTCTGGGCGGCACCGTACTTCTCATCGGAGCGATCACCCTGCAGCTCTGGGGCAACGGCGCCAGGCGCACGATGGTCAACGAGGTGTAAAGAAGCAGGTTAAGGTTGAGGTTGAGGTTTAGAAAACCATTCTCAACCTCAACCTCAACCTAGATTTTAGAGGTTAAGAAAAGCCTTCTCAACCTCAACCTCAACCTAGATTTTAGAGGTGACGGTCGCCTCGCGCTCCCGGTCCTTGGTGTGATCGCGGGCGATCAGCATGTAGATGGAGGGGATCACGAACAGGGTGAACATGGTGCCGATGAACATCCCCCCCACCAGCACCAGACCGATGGAGTTTCGTGCCGCCGCGCCGGCGCCGCTCACCAGCGTCAGCGGGAAGTGGCCGGCGATTGTCGCGGCTGCCACCATCAGGATCGGACGCAGACGGGTCATGGACGCCTGGCGCACCGCGTCCAGCTTGCTCAGCCCCTGAAGCTGCAGCTTGTTGGAGAACTCGACGATCAGGATGCCGTTCTTGGAGACGAGACCCACCAGTGTGACCAGGCCTACCTGGGAGTAGATGTTGAGGGTGGTGGTCCAGCCGCGGGTCCAGAAGGGGACGTTCGGGTCGGGCATCTTCAGGAAGGTGAAGAGGAGCGCGCCGAACATCGCCAGCGGCACCGAGCCGGCCAGGATGACGAAGGGGTCGCGGAAGCTGTTGAACTGGGCCGCCAGCACCAGAAAGATCAGCACGATGGCGAACGCGAAGGCCGGGAGGAACTTGTTCCCCTCGGTGCGCAACTGGCGGGACTCCCCGGTGTAGTCGATGACGTATCCCTTGGGCAGGATCTTGGCCGCCTCAACCTCCAGGTAGCGCAGCGCCTCGTCCAGCGGGCGCACCGCCACGCCGCTGATCTTTACCGCGTTCAACTGCTGGAAGCGGTTCAGCGAGCGCGGCACGACCGACTCGCGCCGGGTGGCAACGGTGCTCAGCTTGATCACCCCGGCGTTGGGACCGGTGACGTAGACGTCCTCAAGCTGCCCCGGGTTGAGGCGGCCCGCCCGCTGGATCTGCGGGATGACCTTGTAGCTGCGCCCCGCGATGTCGAAACGGTTCACGTAGTCGCCGCCCATCAGCGCGCCGAGGTCGCCCGAGATTTGCGCCAGGTTGAGCCCCAGGGCAGCCACCTTGTCGCGGTCGATGATGAACTCGGTCTGGGGCTGATCGATCTTGACGTCTATCAAGGGCGGGAAGGCGAACATCCCGCTCTGCGCGGCCTTCATCTGCAGCTTGCGGGCGAATTCCAGGATCTCGCCGGTTTCTGCGGTCGATGCCAGGATGAACTCCACCGGGAAATCGCCTCCGCCGGGAAGGGCGGGCGGCGTCACCGGGAAGATCCGTATGCCGGGAAGCTTCTGCAGCTTTTGCTGGACTTCGGGCAGAATCTGGAAGATGGTGCGCTGCCGCTCCTGCCACGGCTTGACCACCATGCCGGAGAAACCGGAGTTGGGCATGGTGAGCTGGAAGGTGAATTCGGTTTCCGGCTCGCTCATGAGTACCTGGTTCACCGCGGCGGAGAAGCGGCTGTTCTGGTCGATGGTGGAGTTGGCGGCCGCGTCGAGGATGCCGAAGATGACCCCCTGGTCCTCCAGCGGCGCCAGTTCCTTGGCGGACATGACGAACATCGGCACGGTGAGGAGCGTTACCGCGAGCCAGACCGTGTAGACCGCGGGACGCGCGGCCAGGGTGGCGTCGAGGCCGCGTCCGTAGGCGTTCTTCAGGCGCTCCAGGTCGCGGGAGATGCGTCCGGCCAGGCCATGCTCCGCGGCTCCGGGCTTGAGCAGCGTGGCCGACATGACCGGCGACAGGGTCAGGGCCACGATTCCCGAGATGGTCACCGCCCCGGCCAGGGTGAAGGCGAACTCCTGGAACAGCGAGCCGGTCAGCCCCCCCTGCAGGCCGATCGGGAGATAGACCGCCGCCAGGGTGACCGTCATGGCGATGATGGGTCCCACCAGTTCGCGGGCGCCCAGAAGGGCCGCCTCCAAAGGCGATCTCCCTTCGCGCAGGTGGCGCTCCACGTTCTCCACCACCACGATGGCGTCGTCCACCACGAGACCTACCGAGAGCACGACCGCCAGGAGGGTGAGGAGGTTCACGGTGAACCCGAAGGCCTGCATCAGGAAGACGGCCCCGATCAGCGACACGGGAATCGCCATGACCGGAATCAGGACCGAGCGGAAGGAGCCGAGGAACAGGAAGATGACCACCATGACGATCAGCAGCGTGTCGCCCAGGGTCTTCAGCACCTCGTGGATGGCGTTCGAGATGTAGCTGGTGCCGTCGTAGGCAATGCCGGCCTTGAGGCCGGTCGGCAGTTCGCGCTCGATGGCCGCCATCTCCACCCGCACCAGCTTCATCACGTCCAGCGAGTTGGCGTTGGGGAGCGACCAGATCCCCATGAAGACCGCGGTCTGCCCGGAAAAGCGGACCTCGGTGTCGTAGTCCTCGGCCCCCAGGTCGACGTCTGCGATGTCGCCCAGCCGCACGATGGTGCCGCCGCTCTGGCGCACGGCAAGCTGCCTGAAGTCGCCGACCGTGCTCAGGTTGGTGTCGGCGGTCAGGTTGACCTGGATATACGACCCCTTGCTGCGCCCCAGGGCCGACAGCACGTTGTTGGCGGCCAGGGCCTGGCGCACCTGGGCCGGCGTGATACCGAGGGCGGCCATCCGGTCGGGTTTGAGCCAGATGCGCATGGCGAAGGTGCGGGCGCCGTGGATTTCGGCCCGCTGCACCCCCTCGATCGCCGACAGGCGGGGCTGGACCACGCGCACCAGGTAGTCGGTGATCTCGTTTTGCTTCAGGATGTCCGAGCTGAAACTCAGGTAGGCCGAGGCGAACTGGCTGTCGGCCGACTCTATGTTGATGGTCGGCACCTCGGCCTCGGGAGGGAGGTCGCGGCGCACCTGGTCGACCTTGGAGCTGATCTCGGCCAGCGCCTTGGTGGAGTCGTAGTTGAGCTTCAGGCGGACGGCTATGGTGGAAAGTCCCAGGGTACTCTGGGACGACAGGTACTCGATGCCGTCGGCCGCGGCGATGACGCGCTCAAGCGGCGTGGTGATGAAGCCGCGCACCAGGTCCGCGCTGGCGCCGACGTAGACGGTGGTGACGGTGACCGTCGCGTTCTCGCTGTGCGGGTACTGGCGGACCTTGAGGGTGCGGATCGCCTGCACTCCCGCGATGATGATGATCAGGTTCACCACCACGGCGAGTACCGGCCGGCGGATGAAGAGGTCGGTGATTTTCACGGTCAGTTGTTCTCCGGAGTGGGCGCCTGACTGAAGACGGGTGCCAGCCTGTTGTCGACCAGCACCTCCTGGCCGTTACGCAGCTTGAAGACGCCGGTGCTGACGACCGTGTCTCCTTCCTTGAGACCGCTGGTGACGGCGACGAAGTCGCCGCGCTTCTCGCCCAGGCGCACGAACTGCTGACGCAGCACCTTGCCGGCTCTGTTGCCCCTGCCGTCCTGGCCTCCCTTGCCGCCCTTGCCGTTTTTATCGTCCTTTTTGCCGCTGGTATCCTTCTCGGCCTTGCTTTTCTTGTCTACAATCACGAAAACCGAGTCGCCGTAGGGGGCGTAGAGCACGGCCGTCGCCGGGATGGCGAGCACCTGCCGCCGCACGGGGAGTGCGACGGCGACGTTGACGAACATCCCGGGCCTAAGCTTTTCCCCCCGGTTCTCCAGGGTCGCCTGGAGCCTGATGTTGCGGGTCTCCGCGTCCACCAGCGGGTTTATCGCCGTGATGCTTCCGGCGCTGGAAAGTCCCGGGAGGGCGTCGCAGGTCACCCGCACCGGCTGGCCGGAGCGCAGCTGGGCGAGCTGCTGCTGGGGCAGGGCGAAGTCGGCGTAGATTGGGTTCAGGGCCTGCAGGGTGACGATGGGATCCCCTTCGCGCAGCATCTGGCCGAGGTTTGCCTGCCTGATGCCGAGGCGTCCGCTGAAAGGGGCGCGGATGGTTTTCTTGCCGATGGTGGCGCGGATGTTGTTCGCCTGGGCGAGCGCCTGCTGCCAGGCTGCCGCCGAGGCGTCGTAGTCTGCCTGGGAGATGATCCTCTCCGCCAGCATCTTTATGTCGCGTTCCAGTTTGCTGCGGGTAAGTTCCGCCTGTGCCACGGCGCCCTGGAGCTGTGCCTGTTCCGAGGAGGTGTCCTGGCCGATCAGCAGGTCACCCTTGTGCACGAAGGCGCCCGCCTCAAAGTCGATCTTCACGACCTTTCCCGCCAGTTCGCAGGCCACGGTGACCCCCTGGACGGCGGTCAGCGTTCCGACTGCAGCCAGGTCGCTATCCCAGGCAGCGGAGCGGGCCACCGTCGCGGTAACGGTCTCGGCCGGCGGCACCATTTTCTTCCCCTGGTCGATCATGGTCCGGATCTGCAGGGCCTTGACCCCGGCCAGGATGGCGATGATGACGAGAATCCCGATGCTGGCGAAAATGATTCGTTTCTTCATGGCTGTGCGGCTTCCTCCGGGGTCGGTGAATCTCGTTCTTGATCGTCAATTTTCAGATTGGCAAGGGAATCCCTGCAACACCGATTCTGTAGGGGCACCCTGGCCGGCGCCATGGCCAACGCCGCCGGTGGGCACGGCCCACCCTACGGAGCCAACGGCGATGATCCCTTTTCCATGGCGTTCGCACCTGGTCCGCCCTGCGCCTCCCGGTTCCACCAGCCGCCGCCCAGGGCCTGAAAGAGCGCGGCAGTGTCGGCAAAGCGTGCCGCCTGGGCCTGGGCCAGGGTGATCCTCGCCTGCCGGTACTGGCGTTCGGAATCGAGCAGCAAAAGATAGCTGACCGCTCCGAAACCGTACTGCTTTCGCGTGAGGTCGAGCGCGTCGCGGGCGGCTTTTTCCGCCTCGGCCTGTGCCTTGAGCGCGAGGGCATCCAGCTCGAGGGCCCGCAGCACATCGGCCACGTTCTGAAAGGCCAGCAAAACGACCCCGCGGTACTGGGCCTCGGCCTGCTCATAGGCGGCGATGGCGGCGCGGCGCTTGGCGGTCAACTCTCCGCCATGGAAGACCGGCTGCAAAAGACCGGCGCCGAAGCTCCAGATTGCGGTTCCGCTGGCAAAAAGTCCGCCCATGGTCGTGGCCTGGGACCCGTAATCCCCGGAAATCGTCAGCTTTGGAAAAAGGTTGGCGGTAGCCACGCCGACCTGGGCGCTTGCCTCGTGCAAAAGCTCTTCCGACGCGCGGATGTCGGGGCGCTGGCGCACCAGCTCGGAAGGGAGGCTCACCGGCAGATCCTGCGGGAGCCGCAGGTCCGCGAGCTCGAACTCCGGGAGCGCGGCCGCTGCAGCGGGGAACTTGCCGGCCAGTGCCGCCAGCTGGTGCCTGGCCTGCGCCAGCTCTTTTTCCAGTGGCGGCAGGGTGCTGCGGGTCTGTGCCAGTTGCGCCTGCTGCGCCAGCTGTTCGGAGAGGGATGCCCCACCGAGCTGGAACCGGCGCTCCATGAGCTTTACCTGCTCCTCCTCGGCCGCGATGATCTCCCCGGTCGCCCGGATCCTGGCGCGCAGGGATGCCTCCTGTACGGCGGTCGTCATGAGGTTCGAGGCGAGGGTGAGATGAGCTCCTTCCAGCTGAAAGCGCTGGTAGTTCAACTGGGCCAGCGATGCCTCCAGGGCTCGCCGTGAGGCGCCGAACAGGTCGAAGGCGTAGGAGACTTTCACCGAGGCGTTGTACAGGGTGAAGATGCTGCCGGGGCTGTCTGGCTGCCCGAACGAAGCGCCGGTAATCTTCTGGCGGTTGGCGGAGAAATTGGCGTCAAGGGATGGAAATAGCACCCCGAACTCGGCCCGCCGATTCTCCGTGGCTACCCGGAGCGCCGCCTGGGCCGCCGCCAGATTCGGGCTGTCCGCCAGTGCCTGACCGATCAGCCGGTCCAGTGCCTCGCAACGAAAGAGGGTCCACCACCGGAAGGGGATCTCCCTGCCATCGACGAAACGCTGTGCCTCACCGCCTGGTACCGGTGCAACGGCGGTCGAGGAGGGGAGGGGGGCCGGAGTGTACTTTTGGGTGCCCGGCGTGGCGGGTTCGCGAAAATCAGGACCCACGGCGCATCCGGCCAGTGCGGCCAGGACCATCGCCGCCAGCGGTGCCATGCGCCGGGGGATACCTCGTTTCACACCGTTAGCCACTCGGGTTTCCATCGATTCGTTATCCTTGCGTGCCGTTTTTTCGCCATTGGATATCACTAAAGGGTTTCCCTGCACCCGCCGATTCTGGGGGGCACCCCTTGCGGGCGCCCTGTCTTGCAACTGGTCAGCGATTTCCTGACTGCACGTTTTTGCCTCAATCACCTTCGCTCAACGGGAAAGCTACTACTGTGACCCGATTGCAGCACTGCATGATTGGGAAAATTCAACTTCAGATATCTCGTGCCGATCACCATTGGTAAGAGTGAATGATAATCAATTTATTGCGCCTTGCAATCGGCCTTGTCTGTTTTTCGGGCCAGAACAATCCTGCTATCAATGCGGACGCCAGCGGCGGCTGTTGTACTGTCGAAAGACACTGTCCATGGCCGTGCTTTCAGTGCTAGTCAGCCTGCGGCTTCGGCGTGCCGACGTTGACTTTCCTGCCCCGATCTGCTACAGAATGATGCTTATACCCAATCGCTTAGCCTAGGGGAGTACATGGAACAGTTCTTTCTCAAAGTATCGATCATGCTCGTTCCGGCATTGATGGCCATAACCTGCCACGAGGTCTCACACGGCTACATAGCCGACAAGTTCGGGGATAACACCGCCAGGTCCATGGGGCGGCTCACCCTCAATCCGATCAATCACCTGGACATATTCGGCACCCTCATGGTCTTCATCGTGGGGATTGGCTGGGCCAAGCCGGTACCGGTCAACTTCAGCAACTTGCGTCACCCGAAAAGGGACATGATCTGGGTGGCGGCAGCCGGGCCGGTCACCAATTTCGCGCTCGCGTTTTTTTCCGCGATGGCCATGCGCCTGCTGGTGTACGCCGCGCAGGGAGTTCCCGAGACCTCGCCGCTTGCCGCCGTCATCGATCCGATCACGTTGATGCTGGCCTTTTCGGTCTACATAAACCTGCTGCTTGCCATCTTCAACCTGATTCCGGTGCCGCCGCTTGATGGCGGGAGGGTGGCAGTCGGGCTGCTCCCGTATCGCCCGTCGGCTCTCCTGGCGCGACTGGAACCTTTCGGCATGATCATCATCATTGTTTTGGTGTTTTTCACCAACGCCTTCAGCTATGTGATATCTCCGGCTTTGAGCTTCGCGATTAATCTGCTGGCCGGACCGCAGAGTAATCTCGTCTTCGGAGTGACGAAGCTCATGATGAGATAGGACATAGCGATATCTGCTACATGAAAAGATTCCGCACGCGCTGAAAAAGCTTCAGCATAAATCATATAAAGACAGTAATTGGAAAAGGAGTTCGTACCTATGAGCAACAAGCGTATCGTTAGCGGCATGAGACCCACCGGCAAACTGCATCTTGGACACTTCCACGGTGTATTGTCCAACTGGCTGGAACTGCAGCGCAACTTCGACTGCTTCTTTTTCGCCGCCGACTGGCATTCTCTCACCACCGAATACGCGAATACGGATGGCATCAAGGATAGTATCCACGAGATGGTGCTCGACTGGCTCGCCTTCGGCATCGATCCGGAGAAGAGCGTCATCTTCGAGCAGAGCAGGGTGCCGCAGCACGCCGAGTTGAACCTGATCCTCTCCATGATCACCCCGGTCTCCTGGCTGGAGCGCAACCCGACCTACAAGGAGATGCAGGATAACCTCGATACCAAGGACCTCTCCACCTTCGGCTTCCTCGGCTACCCGGTGCTGATGGCCTCGGACATCATCGTCTACAAGGCGGAGCGGGTCCCCGTCGGCCAGGACCAGATTCCGCACCTGGAGATCACCCGGGAGATCGCACGGCGCTTCAACCATCTCTACGGCGAGGTGTTCCCGGAGCCTGCGGCGCTTCTTACCGAGACCCCGAAGGTGCTCGGCCTGGACGGCAGGAAGATGAGCAAGTCGTACGGCAACGCCATTTTCCTCTCGGACGATGCCGAGGAGACCAGGAAGAAGGTGATGTCCATGGTGACCGACACGTTGCGCCCCTACAAGAAGGACCCGGGCGAGCCGGACCGCTGCATCGCCTTCACGCTGCACTCGCTTTATGTGCCGCAGGAAAAAAGGGACGAGATCGTGGTAGCCTGCCGCGGCGCGCAGCTTGGTTGCGTCGACTGCAAGAAGATCCTGGCCGGTTGCATGATCGATACCCTGGCCCCGTTCCGGGCCAAGCGCCAGGAGCTGGCGCAGCAGGGGGGGCTCGTCGAGGATGTCCTGGCCCAGGGGAGTCGCAAGGCGGAAGTTGTGGCGAAACAGACCATGGTCGATGTGCGCACCGCGCTGAAGGTGTAGAAGGGCAATTGACAATTGACAATTGACGATTGACAATGAGAAGCCGATCGGAATCGTCGTAGGGGCGGGCCGCCGCACTGCTGGTTTTCGATGCTGGGGCGGGCCGCCGCACTGCCGGCTTTCGATGCCGGGGTAGAGACGCATTGCATGCGTCTCCTGCTTTTTTTCAATGGTGTCATCGTTCCTCACGCTTCAGCATGGGAACGATAAAACTAAACGTCTCAATGACTAAACGTCTCAACGACTCTACAGGAGTTCTTTTGCCCCTCGAAAGCATGCAAAGCAACCTCTTCTCCGATGCCCTGGATGACGCCTACCGGGTCCACATCGAGGAGTTCGAAGGGCCGCTCGACCTTCTGCTCCACCTCATCAAGAAGAACGAGGTGGACATCTACAACATCCCGATCGCTGCCATCACCAGGCAATACCTGGAATACATGGAACTGCTGAAGGAGCTGAACCTCGATGTCGCCGGAGAATTCCTGGTGATGGCAGCGACGCTGCTGCAGATCAAATCGCGCATGCTGCTCCCGCTTACCCCGGACGAGGAGGAGGCGGAGGTCGAGGACCCGCGGGCGGAACTGGTGCGCCGGCTTCTCGAATACCAGCGCTACCGGGACGCCTCCTACCTGCTGTCAAGCCGGAACCTTTTGGGACGCGAGGTCTTCGCCAGGAAGTTCGACTCCCCCGAGTTCGCCGACCTGGCCCGGAAGGAGGAGCCTGCCGACGTGGAGCTGTTCGAGCTGATCGAGGCGTTCCGTCGCGTGCTGGCGCGGGTCTCGGTGGAAACCTTTCACAATGTCGGGGCGGATGGCATCAGCATCGCGGACCGGATCGCCGAGGTGCTCTCGCTTCTGCATGGCGGAAAAACCATCAGCTTCGAGGCGCTATTTGCCGACGGATTGACGCGGGACCTGCTGGTGGTCACCTTCCTGTCCATTCTTGAGCTGTGCAAGCTGAAACTGATCAGGATCACCCAGGCCGAGAGCCTCGGGGCCATCTGGCTTACTTCCACCTCGGAAGCGGACGATACGGAGGAGGAGCTTGTTGTCGAGTAAGTCTCTGAAATCGGTTGTCGAGAGCCTCCTCTTCGTCCACGACCAGCCGCTGTCGCTCGACCGTCTCGCCCTGATCCTGGAGGAGCATGAGCGCAGCGACATCCGCCAGGCGCTCGATGAGCTGGTGCAGGAGTACGGCGCCAGCGAGCGCGGCATCGTCCTGGCGCAGGTGGCGGGGGGCTACCAGCTCCGGAGCCGCCCGGAGAACGCCGATTACATCAGGAGGCTTACCAGGAGCAAGGGGGTGAAGTTCAGCCAGTCCGCCCTGGAGACGCTCGCCATCATCGCCTACCGCCAGCCGGTCACCCGGGCCGAGGTGGAGTACCTGCGCGGGGTGGACTCCGGCGGGGTGCTGAAAAGCCTGCTGGAAAAGAAGCTGCTGAGGATCCTCGGCAAGAAAGACGTCCCCGGCAAGCCGCTCATCTACGGCACCAGCCGGGAGTTCCTGGAGCTCTTCAGCCTGAAGGATCTCGCCTCGCTCCCGACGCTCAAGGAGATCCAGGAGCTCGCTCCGCCCGATCCTTTCGCGGACCAGCCCGAATTACCGCTGGAACCGGTTGAACCTTAGCCCTGCTGCGTTAGAATAGCTTCCATGGAAGAGTAGGGTGGGCCGTGACCATCGATCACCGTCGGCCGGTGGGCACGGCCCACCCTGCGGTGTCTGAGTTTCATGGGCTTTTGGATTCGTTAGGGCAACCGTCGCAGCGGGGTGGAAAAGCCCCAAGGGAGGCTTGCATGGTACGTCAACCTGCAGTGGCTGGGAAATTCTACACCGATGACCCGGATCAGCTCCGCGCGGAACTGGAATCCATGGTGGGGCAGGGGGAAGGCGCGCGGGTCAAAGGCATCGTCGCCCCGCACGCGGGCTACCTTTACTCGGGAAAGGTGGCCGGCAGCGTCTACGGCGCGGTCAGGGTGCCGGAGGCGGTCCTCGTCATAGGTCCGAACCATACCGGCCTCGGCGCGCCCGCGGCCCTGTCGCCCTCGGGGGAGTGGCTCACCCCGCTCGGTCCGGTTCCGGTCAACAGCCGCCTCTCCAAGCTGATCCTGAAGCACGCCCCCTTGGTGCGGGAGGATGTGACGGCCCACCGTTTCGAACATTCCCTCGAGGTGCAGCTCCCCTTCCTGCAGTACCGTAACCCCAAGGTATGCATCGCCGCACTCTGCCTCTCCCTCTCCGACTTCGATTCCATCTCCGGCCTCGGCGAGGGGATCGCCCGGGCCATTTCGGAGTACGGGGACGAGGTGCTGATCGTCGCCAGCTCGGACATGAACCATTACGAGTCGGCCCGGGTCGCCAAGGCCAAGGACGACCTGGCGCTCGCCGAACTCGCCGCGATGAACCCGGAACGGCTCCTTAAGGTCTGCAGGGAGAAGGGCGTCACCATGTGCGGCGTGGTTCCGGCCACGGTCATGCTGGTGGCGGCCATGGCGCTCGGCGCCACCTCGTCCCGGCTCATCCGCTACGCGACGAGCGGCGAGGTGAACGGCGACCTGGACCGGGTGGTGGCGTATGCGGCGTTAACGGTCTCCTGATGGATGTCATCACCACCCATGTCAACGCCGACTTCGACTGCGTCGGCTCCATGGTGGCCGCCAAAAAACTGTACCCCGAGGCGCTGCTGGTGTTCTCGGGGGCTCAGGAAAAGGGGGTACGGGACTTCTTCCAGAAGCAGGCCGGTACCCCCCTCGAGTTCACCCGCCTCAAGGACCTCGACTTTTCCCGCATCACCCGCCTCATCGTCGTCGACTGCCAGCACTCCTCCCGCATCGCCAGGTTCGGCGACCTGGCGAAGGGGGGCGGCGTCGAGGTGCACATCTTCGACCACCACCCGAAAGCCTCCGGCGACCTCCCCGCGAACGGCGGCGTGATCCGCCCCTGCGGCTCTACCACCACCATCCTGACCGGCTTCCTGATGCAGCAGGCAATCGAGGTCACCCCCTTCGAGGCGACGCTGATGATGCTCGGCATCCACGAGGATACCGGCAACCTCACCTTCCCCTCGACCACGGCAGAGGATTACGCGGCCGCCGCCTGGCTCCTGGAGCGCGGGGCGAACCTCAACGAGGTGGCCGACTCGATCGGCAAGGAGCTGACCGCCGAGCAGGTTTCCCTCTTGAACGACCTGCTCAACTCGCTGAAGACGACCTCGCTCAAGGGGGTGGATGTCTCGATCGCGCAGGCCTCGGTCGACCGCTACGTGGGCGACATCGCGACGCTGGCCCACATGATCAGGGACATGGAGAACCTGCAGGCGCTCTTCCTGGTGGTCGCCATGGGGGACCGGGTCTTCGTCATCGCCAGGAGCCGCATCCCGGAGGTGCGGGTGGGCGAGATCCTGCAGGAGCTGGGCGGCGGCGGGCATGCCACGGCGGCCTCGGCCACCGTCAGGGGGCTCACCCTGATCCAGGTGCTGGAGCAGCTGGAGGGGGTGCTCAGGAAACGGGTCGACCCGAGGAGGACGGCCCGCGACATCATGTCCTCGCCCGTGAAGACCCTGCCGCCCGGCTGCCTCATCGAGGAGGCGCACGAACAGCTGGTGCGCTACAACGTGAGCGCCATGCCGGTCCTCGAGGGAGAAACGGTAAAGGGGATCATCTCCAGAAAGACCGTGGAGAAGGCGCTCTACCACAACCTGGGGCAGGTCCCGGTGTCGGACTACATGCATACCGAGTTTCTGGCGGCGGCCCCCGACACGCCGATCAGCGAGATCCAGTCCTACATGGTGGGCGGGGACGCCCGGCTGGTCCCGGTCCTCTCCGAGGGGGTCCTCGCCGGCGTGGTGACCCGCACCGATCTGCTGCGCTACAGCCTGGGAGGCGAGGCGCTCTACGACCTGGCGCGCGACGCCAGCCATGTGAAGAACCGCGAGGTCGAGGGGCTGATGAAAAAGCACCTGACCAAGCAGGTCATCGGCATCCTGCACGACCTGGGGAGCATCGGCGACCGCCTGGATCTCCCGGTGTACGCGGTGGGAGGGTTTGTCAGGGACCTGCTCCTGGGCCACGAGAACATGGACATGGACGTGACGGTCGAGGGGGACGGCATCCTCTTCGCGGAGACCTTCGCCGCGGAGTTCGCAGCCCGCGTCAAGAGCCACCAGAAGTTCGGCACCGCGGTGATCATACTTGCCGACGGCTACAAGATCGACGTGGCCAGCACCCGCCTGGAATATTACGTCTCGCCCGGGGCCCTGCCGACGGTGGAGCGCTCCTCGCTGAAGATGGACCTGTACCGGCGCGATTTCACCGTCAACACGCTGGCGATCCGCCTGAACAGCCAATGCTTCGGGCTGCTGATCGACTTCTTCGGCGCCTACCGGGACCTGCAGGCCAAGGTGATCCGCGTGCTGCACAACCTCTCCTTCGTGGAGGACCCGACCCGCGTCTTCCGCGCCATCCGTTTCGAACAGCGGCTCAACTTCAAGATCGCCAGGCACACCGAGGATCTGATCAAGAACGCGGTCAAAATGGATTTTCTGGAGAAGCTCGCCGGCAGGAGGCTCCTCTCCGAACTGGTGCAGATTCTGAAGGAGAAGGAGCCGTTGAAAGGGGTCTGGCGCATGGCTTCCCTGGGGCTGTTCCGCTTCATACATCCGGACCTGGAACTCACCGTTTCCATGCACGGCATGCTTGAGGAGGTGCGCTACATAGTCTCCTGGTTCGATCTGCTTTATCTGGAGCGCCCCTACGAGCGCTGGGCCGTCTACTTCCTTGCCATCTGCGATGCGCTCTCCCACGACCAGTTCTGGGGGACCTGCACCCGTCTGGCCGTGAACGAGCATTACAAGGAACGGCTCATCGAGATGCGCAAGCAGGGGGCGGAGCTGGTCAGCGCTATGGAGCTCAGGCTGGCGCAGCAGGGAAAGCTCGAAAACGGCGAGATCTATTTCTTCCTGAAGGGGCTCCCGGTGGAGGTGCTGCTGTACCACATGGCGAAAAGCCGCAGCTCCGAGGTGAAAAGGTGCATCTCGCTCTACTTCACCAAGCTGCACGGGGTGCGCACCCAGATAGGCGGCGAGGACCTGAAGCGGCTCGGCGTCGGGCAGGGGCCGCGCTTCAGGGAGCTGCTGGACGCGGTTTTGAGCGCGAAACTAAACGGCAGCGTCACCAGCCGGGATGACGAAATCAGGTTGGTGCAGGAGCTGATGGGCGCTGTGTAGCAATTTTGCAACACGCCGTGCTTTGGCGTAATCAGGGCAACGTGCCGTAATATCGACAGTTTCCTTTCGGTGTGAGGCGATGTAAACACATTAGTGTGTTTGGCCATTGCCGCTTATGAGAAATTTGGCTGCTCTTGCTAATGCTAAAGCCTGTAGAATCAGCAGCTTGGTATTTTGCGCTGCAATCTGGCCCCCTTTTTGCTTATGTAAAAGTCGTCGGTACAACTGCCGCAAAGGGGTTTTCATGAACAGATTAAAGCGCAGTGCAGTCGTAGCGGTCACCCTCCTCTTCATAGCCACCCCCTGCCTCGCAGAGGAAAACGCCTTCAAGACAGTTTTTATGGATGCCTTCTACGGAGGCCTCACCGGTGCGCTGGTCGGCGGCGCCGTGCTGGCGTTCACCGCGCATCCGGGCAGGCATCTTGACTATATCGGCTACGGTGCCGCGGGCGGCGTGCTGGTCGGTGCGGCATACGGCGCCGTGACCACCACCCGGTCGCTGGCCGAGCTGGAAAACGGCAAGGTACGGTTCGCCCTGCCGACCATCATCCCTGAGTTCAGGGACGCGAATTCCAAAGGGCAGACCTCTATCGTGGCAACTGCGGAACTGTTTCGCGGCAGGTTCTGATCACGCTGCTCATTGTTTGAACCGGGGGGGGCGCAGATGCCCCCCCTTTTTTTATGCCCGCCTGCCTGGCGTCCCTTGCCTTGCCTTCCCCGGTGCGCTGGGATACACTTCTGACTGGACGGCGGTTTTCCCGTTGGGGGTGGGTTTTGGCGCTAAACGATAGACTACCTGACCTGTTGGCGTATACGGACTCCATGCTTACCTGGGTGAGCGGGCGGGGGCGGATACTTATCGTCGTGCACGACAACCCCGACCCGGATTCTCTTGCCTCGGCCATGGCCCTCAGGCATCTCTTCGCCGTCCGTCTGAACCGGGAAGCGGTCATCGCCTTTTCGGGCATGATCGGAAGAAGCGAGAACCTCGCCATGGCGAAGTCGCTCCAGATCCCGCTCACCCCGTTCCCCATCATCGAACTCAAGACGTTCCAGGTGGTATGCCTGCTGGACACCCAGCCGGGGACCGGGAACAACTCCCTCCCCCCTGACGCAAAGGTAGACATCATCATCGACCATCACCCGATGCGGGAGGCAAGCGCCGCCTGCAAGTGGGTCGACATCCGTCCCGAGTACGGAACGACTGCCACCATTCTCTACGAGTACCTGAAGGTGCAGGGGGTCTCGCTCGGGACCAAGCTCGCCACGGCCCTCTTCTACGCCATCAAGTCCGAAACCCAGGATCTGGGCCGGGAGGCGAGGCGTCCCGACCGCGACGCCTACCTCACCCTGTTCCCCCTGGCCAACAAGACCCTGCTGAACAGCATCACCCGCCCGCCTCTGCCCCGGGAATACTTCACCGCCCTGCACAGCGCCCTCGAGCACACGACGATCTACGGCAAGGTGCTGGTCGCCACGCTCAAACAGGTGCAGTTCCCGGAACTGGTGGCCGAACTCGCCGACCTCCTGCTGCGGCTGGAGGGGGTGGAAACGGTGCTTTCCATGGGACACTACAACTCCGAGATGATCCTCTCCATCAGGACCGCCAGCGAGAATATCAACGCCGGCGAACTGATCCGCACCCTGGTCGCGGGAATGGGGAGCGCCGGGGGGCACGGCATGATGGCCGGCGGCAAGGTCGACAACGTCGCCGAGACCGACCAGGCCATGTCTTCCGTGGAGCGGGTATTGACCGCAAGGATCCTTGCCGAACTCGCCGTGCCGGCCTGCGAACCGGTGCGCCTGGTGCCCTGAATCGTTCATGAAAGCGGTTGCCAAACCCCCTCTAAAGTGCTAGTAATTAGTTATGTCGCTCTTCCTCGATAACTCTGCAACTTCATTCCCGAAACCCGATTCCGTATACCTGGCCATGGATTCAGCGATGCGGGAGATCGGTGTGGCTCCGGGGAGGGGTGGCTATCAGAAGTCGCTCGCTGCGGCTCGCATCGTCTTTGCCGCCCGGTCGGCTCTCGCCCGATTCTTCGGTGTCTCGGACTCGTCCCGCCTCATCTTCACCCACAGCGCCACGGAATCCCTCAACATTGTGGTAAACGGCCTTCTCAAGCCCGGCGATCACGTGGTCTCCAGCAGCATGGAGCACAACGCCCTGTTGCGTCCCCTGCACCTGATCCGCAGCCGGGGGGTGGAGGTCACTTTCGTGCAGGCAGACCGGGAAGGGAGAGTGCCGGAGCGAGCCGTCGCCAGCGCCATGCGCCGCAACACGCGACTGGTTGCGCTGGCTCACTGCTCCAACGTGACCGGGACCGTGCAGCCGATCGGGGAGATCGCCCGCATGGCGAGGGCGGGCGGGGCGCTGTTCCTGCTGGATGCGGCCCAAAGTGCCGGCTACTTTCCGATTGACGCAGAAGGGATGGGGATCGATCTGCTGGCAGCACCCGGGCACAAGGGCCTTTTCGGGCCTCCCGGGACCGGGATCCTTGCGCTGGCCCCGGGCATCCAGCTCGACCCGCTGCAGGTTGGCGGTACCGGCGGCAATACGAGCAGTCTGGAGCAGCCGCAGGAGATGCCCGAGCGTTTTGAAAGCGGCACCATGAACACCCCCGCCATTGCAGCGCTGAAGGCGGGTCTCGAGTTTATCCTGGAGACCGGGATAGACCGGATCAGGGCAAAGGGGAAGCTGCTGATCGGGCAGCTTCTGGAAGGGCTGCACGCCACCCCCGGGGTCACCGTTTATGGCCCGGCGCAGGGCGAGCGTGGAGGTGCCGTCTCTTTCAACGTGGACGGGCACGATCCGGCCACTCTGGGGTATCTTTTCGACAGCGTGTATGACATCAGCGTGCGGGTCGGCCTGCACTGCGCCCCGGACGTCCACAGGACCATCGGCACTTATCCGACCGGGACTGTCAGGGTGAGCCCCGGTTTCTTTAACAGCGAAGCGGATATAGCGTACTTTCTGAAGGCGCTGCACGAAATCAAAAAATCAGGTTAAGGTTAAGGTTAAGAGGCTGATAGATAGAAATGGAAACGATTGCGGAGCGGGAAGATTCAAGCACGATGCGGGAGGAAAAGCCGGTTTTCAGATGCGATAACGTACAGGGGGTAGATATGAAGAAAATCTATGTGCTCGATACGAACGTTCTTCTTTACGACCCGCAGGCCCTTGGCAGGTTCAAGGATAATTCCATCATCATTCCTATCACCGTCATCGAGGAGATCGACAGGTTCAAGAAGGACATGAACGAGACCGGCCGCAACGCCAGGCAGGTCTCACGGATCATGGACGCCTTCCGCAAGGTGGGTTCCCTCTCCAAGGGGGTCCCCCTGGAAAATGGCGGGACGCTCCGGATCGAGATCTACGAAGAGAAGGTGATGAAGAGGCTCCCGCCCGAGCTGCGCGAGGAGCGCGGCGACAACCGTATTCTGGCCGTTGCCGTGGACCTTATGGAAACCGGGCCGGCGGTGCCGGTGATCCTGGTCACCAAGGACACCAACCTCCGGATCAAGGCCGACGCCCTCGGGCTTGCCGCCCAGGATTATGAATCCGACAAGGTGGCGATCGACGACCTCTTCACGGGGATTGCCGACCTGGAGGTGGGGGCGGACGTCATCGACCGCTTTTACAGCCAGGGTTGGCTGGAACTGGGCACCAGTCTCCTGCCGAACCAGTTCGTCACGCTGACCGAGGCCGCAAACCATTCGCACACCGCCCTCGCGCGCTTCGACCACGGCTCCGGTCGCATCCTCCCCCTCAAGGGCGGCGGCAAGGAGGGGGTCTGGAGCCTTTTCCCGCGCAACCGCGAACAGACCTTCGCCCTCGATGCACTCCTGGACGACAATATCAAAATCGTCACCCTGGTCGGCAAGGCGGGGACCGGCAAGACGCTGCTCGCCATAGCGGCCGGGCTGCACAAGACCGCCGAGGAGAACGTCTACAACCGTCTCCTGGTGTCGCGCCCGGTCTTCCCGATGGGGAGGGACCTCGGTTTTCTCCCGGGCGACATCGAGGAGAAGCTCACTCCCTGGATGCAGCCTATCTTCGACAACGTCGAGCTGCTGCTGACCGGTCATGAGGGCGAGAAACGTCACAGCAAGGGATACAAGGAATTGATGGCGATGGGAATCCTGGAGATCGAGCCGCTCACCTATATCAGGGGGCGCTCGATACCGAACCAGTACATGATCGTGGATGAGGCGCAGAACCTCACCCCGCACGAGATAAAGACCATCGTGACGCGGGCTGGGGAGGGGACCAAGATCGTCCTCACCGGCGACCCGTACCAGATCGACAACCCTTACGTGGACGCGGAGAGTAACGGGCTCACCTACGTGGTGGAACGTCTCAAGGAACAGACTATTTCCGGCCACGTCACCATGACCAAGGGTGAGCGGTCAGAATTGGCAGAACTGGCGGCAAACTTGCTGTAAATAATTGACGATTGACGATTGACAATCGTAAAGCTCACGGTCGTCCATTATGCAGGTAACAGGTGGGCACTGCTGAGACGTGCTGAGACGTGCTGAGACGCATGCAATGCGTCTCTACACACACACCCTCTGACAGGCGATTGCGTCTCCTCTTGCAGCGGAAATGGTAGAGACGCATTGCATGCGTCTCCCCTTACCGCCGAAAATGGTAGAGACGCATTGCATGCGTCTCCTCTTGCAGCCGAAAATGGTAGAGACGCATTGCATGCGTCTCCTCTTGCAGCCGAAATGGTAGAGACGCATTGCATGCGTCTCCCCTTACCGCCTTGGCATGAAGCACATGGCAGTTGTGCCATGTTAATAGTGTCACGCATCACAGATTTTGGAGGTTTATGAGAGGGCACGTCGTCTGTGCCCTTTCTATTTTCTATGCTACTTCTTGCCCTTGAATCATCGTGCGACGAGACGGCGGCCGCCGTCGTTAAGGACGGCAGGACCGTCCTCTCCAATGTCATCGCCTCCCAGATCAGCATCCACGCCGAGTACGGCGGGGTGGTCCCGGAGATCGCTTCGAGAAAGCACCTGGAATCGGTCTCCCTGGTGGTCGAACAGGCGCTCCTCGAAGCGGGCGTCGGCCTCTCTGACCTGGAAGCTGTGGCCGTGACGCAGGGCCCCGGCCTCGCAGGCGCGCTCCTGGTCGGCATCTCGGTCGCCAAGGGCCTCTCCCTCGGACTCGGCATCCCCCTGGTCGGCGTGAACCACATCGAAGGACACCTGCTCGCGGTGTTCCTGGAAAAACCGGTCGAGTTCCCCTTCATCGCCCTGGCCGTCTCCGGCGGGCACTCCCACCTGTACCGGGTGGACGGGGTGGGACGCTACACCACGCTGGGCCAGACGGTGGACGACGCGGCGGGCGAGGCCTTCGACAAGGTGGCAAAGCTGATCGGGCTTCCCTACCCGGGCGGCGTGGCGATCGACCGCCTGGCCGCCTCCGGCGATCCGAAGGCCATCAAGTTCCCGCGTCCCCTGATGAACGACGGCAGCTACAATTTCAGCTTCTCCGGCCTGAAAACCGCGGTGCTTACCCACGTCAAGAAGTTCCCGGAAGCAGCGGGCGCCGGGGTGAACGACCTGGCTGCTTCCTTCCAGGCCGCGGTCTGCGATGTGCTGACCAAAAAGACCGCAGCCGCGGTCGCCGCCACCGGCATCAGGCGGGTGGTGGTCGCCGGGGGGGTCGCCTGCAACAGCGCCCTGCGCCGCTCCATGGCGCGCATGGCCGCCGAGCAGGGGGCCGAACTCTCCATGCCGTCGCCGCTTCTTTGCTCCGACAACGCTGCCATGATCGCGGTCCCGGGCGATTTTTATCTGCATGCCGGGTTTGAGAGCGGCTTCGATCTGGACGCGCTCCCCGTCTGGCCGCTGGATCGGCTAGCCGGGCGGCTCAAGGAGGCAGTGTGATGGAAAAGATGCGCGCAAAAAAATCTCTGGGACAAAATTTCCTCATCGACGATAACGTGCTGTCGCGTATCGTCTCCTGCGTGGCACCCTCTCCCGAGGACGCCATTCTCGAGGTCGGCCCGGGCCGCGGTGCCCTCACTAAACTTCTGGCGGCCAGCGGTGCACAGTTTCTGGCCATAGAGTGGGACCGCGACCTGCTGCCGCTTCTGAGCGCCGAGTTCGCCGGTTCGCCCAACGTAGAGATCGGGCACGGGGATATCCTCAGGGTCGACCTGAGGCAACTCTTAAGCTCCCGCGGCGCCGGCAAGAAGTGGAAGGTGGCCGCCAACCTGCCGTACAACATCTCCTCCCAGGTGCTGTTCCGCTTTCTGGAGTGCAGCGAGCTCTTCGAACGGCTCGTGCTGATGCTGCAGAAAGAAGTGGGAGACCGTTTGGTGGCTCCTGCCGGGTGCAAGGACTACGGCGCGCTGACCGTCCTGCTCAGGCTGCATTTCGATATCCGCAGGGAGTTCCTCGTGAAGCCCGGCTCCTTCCGGCCCATTCCGAAGGTCGACTCGGCGGTGCTCAGCTTCACGCCGCTTGAGCGGCCCAGGGCCGAGGTCGGGGACGAAGATTTCTTCCGGCGCCTGGTGAAGGGCGCCTTCAACCAGCGCCGAAAGACGCTCCTCAATTCGCTGCGCTCGGCCGGAATCGGCGTGGAGGACAACTCGCTTCCCGAGGCGTTTTCCAGAACCGGCATCGACGGCGGCAGGCGCGGCGAGACGCTCTCCCTGGAGGAGTTTGCCGCTCTGTCACGGGAACTGCTGGCGGGGAAAACTCTGGCATAACGGCGGCTGTTTGTGTTATACACAAATGCTAATCTTGTAACGCTGCTCCTGCAAAGTCGAATATACAGGTATCAACTCTACCTGGTCGGATTTGTGCTGCCAAATAACTACTAATCATACCCCCGGAGGTTGAGACCTAATGAAGATATGTGTAATTGGTTCCGGTTACGTCGGTTTGGTGGCCGGTACCTGTTTTGCCGAGAGCGGCAACGATGTCATCTGCGTCGACGTTGACCAGGAGAAGATCGAGGGACTAAAGCGCGGCGAGATTCCGATCTACGAGCCGGGGTTGAAGGAGATGATACTTCGCAACTGCGAGGAGGGGAGGCTCTCCTTCACGACGGACCTTGCCTTCGCGGTGAAGGAATCGCTGGTCAACTTCATTGCGGTCGGCACACCCCCGGGCGCCGACGGCTCCGCCGACTTGCAGTACGTAATCGCCGTGGCGCGTTCCATCGGGCAGCACATGGACGGCTTCAAGATCATCGTGGACAAGTCCACCGTTCCGGTCGGCACTGCGGACAAGGTGCGCGCTGCCGTCGCCGAGGAGCTGGTCAAGCGCGGCGTGCAGATCGAGTTCGACGTGGTTTCGAACCCGGAGTTCCTGAAGGAAGGGGCGGCCATCGACGACTTCATGAAGCCCGACCGGGTCGTCATCGGGACCGACAACGTCCGGACCGCCGAGCTCATGAAGGAGCTTTACTCAGCATTCATGCGCAAGTCCAACCGGCTCATCATCATGGATATCAGAAGCGCCGAGATGACCAAGTACGCGGCGAACGCCATGCTCGCCACCAAGATCACCTTCATGAATCAGATCGCCAACCTCTGCGAAAAGATGGGAGCCGACGTGATGGCGGTCAGGGAGGGGATCGGTTCCGATTCCCGTATCGGTTACGACTTCCTGTTCCCGGGTGTCGGCTATGGCGGCTCCTGTTTCCCGAAGGACGTGAAGGCCCTGGTGAAGACCGCCGAGGAGTGCAACTACGACTTCATCCTCCTGAAGGGCGTGGAGGAGGCGAATGAGCGCCAGAAGCGCGTCCTTTCCGAGAAGATCCAGCTCCGCCTGGGGGATCCCGGCGAACGCGGGCTGGCCGGTAAAACCATCGCCGTCTGGGGGCTCTCCTTCAAGCCGCGCACCGACGACATGAGGGACGCCCCTTCAGTCACCATCATCAACCGTCTGCTGGAATTGGGGGCTGAGGTCCGTGCCCACGACCCCGTGGCGATCAAGGAAGCGAAGAAGGTGTTCGGCAACAGCATCGCGTACAGCCAGAACCAGTACGACATCCTCAAGGGAGCGGACGCCCTGGTGATCATCACCGAGTGGAACGAGTACCGCAACCCCGATTTCGACAAGATCAAAACCCTGCTGGTCAATCCGCTGGTCTTCGATGGCAGGAACCTGTACCAGCCGGACCGGATGACGCTTGCGGGCTTCGAATACCTGCCGATCGGCAGAAACGGCAAGGCTGTCTGCTCTCTTTGAACTGAGAATAAAGGCGCGTTCAACGTTCAACGTTCAACGTTAAAGACAATCTCTCTGTATAACGTGTGACGTAGAACATAGAACATAGAACATAGAACGTAGAACGTAGAACGTAGAACGTAGAACGTAGAACGTAGAACGTAGAACGTAGAACGTAGAACGTATGATATCGGGGTCAATATGCGAATGCTCGTCACCGGCGGCGCCGGCTTTATCGGTTCACATCTTTGCGAAAGGCTCCTGAAGGATGGTCACGAGGTGGTTTGCCTCGACAACTTCTTCACCGGAAGCAAGCGCAATATCGCCCATCTGCTGGAGAGCCCTGACTTTGAGCTGATCCGTCATGACGTCACGGAGCCGATCCTTTTGGAGGTGGACCGGATCTTCAACCTTGCCTGCCCCGCCTCCCCGATCCACTACCAGTACAACCCGGTGAAGACGACCAAGACGAGCGTGATGGGCGCGATCAACATGCTCGGCATGGCCAAGCGGGTGAGGGCCAGGATCCTGCAGGCATCGACCTCCGAGGTGTACGGCGACCCGCAGGTACATCCCCAGACCGAGTCGTACTGGGGCAACGTGAACACGCTCGGCATCAGGAGCTGCTACGACGAGGGGAAGCGGGTGGCCGAGACCCTGATGATGGACTACCACCGGCAAAACAACGTGGATGTCAGGATCATCAGGATCTTCAATACCTACGGGCCGAAGATGGCTAAGAACGACGGCCGGGTAGTATCCAACTTCATCCTCCAGGCGCTCAGGGGCGAAGACATCACCGTCTACGGCAAAGGCGACCAGACGCGCTCCTTTTGTTTCGTCTCTGACCTGGTGGAGGGGATGGTACGGATGATGGAATGCCCAGGATTCATCGGCCCCGTAAATCTGGGCAACCCTACCGAGACCACCATCCTCGGATTTGCCGAAAAGATCATCGCCCTTACCGGTTCCAGTTCGCGCATCGTCTTCAAGCCGCTGCCGGCCGATGACCCGAAGCAGAGGCAGCCCGACATCACCCTTGCCAAGGAGATGCTCGACTGGGAGCCGCAGGTGAAGGTTGACGACGGCCTGAAGCAGACCATCGAGTATTTCAGCTCCGTCCTTTCCGCGGAGTAGCCATGCAGAAACGGTTCTACCTGACCCCAGCGGCGGTCATAATTTTCATCCTGTTTTTCACCGTTTTCGGCGATCGGGGACTGTTGCGGATCAACCACCTGCACCGCGACCGTGACGAAATGCAGAAACGTTTCCTGGAGCAAAAGGATGAAAACGACAGGCTGAAGCGGGAAATAGCTGCGCTGCAGTCCGACCGGCGTTACCTGGAAAGCATAGCCCGGCGCGATTTCGGTCTGGTGCGCAGCAACGAGGTGATCTACCAGTTTCCTCCTGAGAAGATCCCTGCTCCAGGGGATAAGGGTGAGAGGAAGGATGCTCAGAAGGATCATACGGGTGCCGCGGAACAGAAAAAAACGGGAGCGGCCCCCAAATAACGATTAGGCGTGATACCAAGGGGTTCGAAAATGGCTGACACGGTTGGAAAACAGCACTGCGTGGTCTGCGCCTGGCGCGAGAACTGCGCCAAAAAGTTCCGGGTGACGGACGGCGGTGCCCACTGCCCGGACTTTACCAGGGACGTCACCATCAAGGCCGTGCCCGATACGGAAGTGACAAAGGCTCTGCCTGATACGGAATTGACAACAAAAAAGGGGGATAAGATATGAAGGAGCAGCTGCGCGCATGCATCCTGAAGGGAATCGAGGGGTGTTTCGCCGACGGCACGCTCACCTCGAGGGTAGTCCCGTCGATCGGCGTTGAGAAGCCGGCACATCCGGAGCACGGGGATTTCGCCACCAACGTCGCCATGCAGATGGCGAAGCCGGAGCGCAAGTCGCCCCGCGCCATCGCCGAGATCATCGTCAACAAGCTCGCCGGGAGCTCCGAGCTCATCGAGAGCCTGGAGATCGCCGGCCCCGGGTTTATAAACTTCTTCGTCAAGGACGCTGCCTGGAGAACGACCCTGACCGAGATCAACGCGCAGGGCCCGGCCTTCGGCACAAGCAAGGTCGGCGCCGGCAAGAAGGTGCAGGTGGAGTTCGTGAGCGCCAACCCGACCGGCCCGCTCCATATCGGCCACGGCCGGGGTGCGGCGACAGGGGACGCGGTCGCCTCGCTCCTCGCTGCAGCGGGCTTCGACGTGCAGCGTGAGTACTACATTAACGACGCCGGCAACCAGATGAACACCCTCGGGCTCTCCGGTCTTTTGCGCTACCGCGAACTGCTGGGGGAAAAGCTGGAGTTCCCGGAGAACTGCTACCAGGGTGCCTACATCAAGGACATCGCGCGCGATGCGATCGCCAAGGTGGGCGACCGTTTCCTGAAGGCTCCGCAGGAGGAAGGGGTCGCCTTCTTCGCCAAGATGGGAGGGGACCTGATCCTGAAGGGGATCGACGAGGACCTCAAGTCCTTCGGGGTGAACCTGGACAACTGGTTCTCCGAGCAGTCGCTCTTCGATGACGGCAAGGTCGCCTCGGCCATCGCCGAGATGCAGGGGAAGGGGCTCATCTACGAGCAGGACGGGGCGCTCTGGTTCCGCACCACCGACTACGGCGACGACAAGGACCGGGTCGTGGTCCGGAGCAACGGCGTTACCACCTACTTTGCCTCCGACATCGCCTACCACCGGGACAAGTTTGAACGCGGCTTCGACTGGGTCATCGACGTCTGGGGTGCCGACCACCACGGCTACGTACCGAGGCTGAAGGGGATCGTGCAGGGGCTGGGCCGCAACCCGGACGACCTCGGCATCATCCTGGTGCAGCTCGTCTCGCTGCTGCGCGACGGCGTTCCGGTCGCCATGTCGACCAGGAGCGGTGAATTCGTGACGCTCAAGGAGGTGGTGGACGAGGTCGGCCGTGATGCGGCGCGCTTTTTCTTCCTGATGCGCCGCTCGGACAGCCAGCTCGACTTCGACCTGGAGCTAGCCAAGCGCCAGAGCACCGACAATCCGGTCTACTACGTGCAGTACGCCCACGCCAGGATCAAGAGCATCTTCGAGACCGCGCGCGAGCGGGGTTTCGAGCCCCGGTTCGAAAACGTCCGCCTGGAGCTTTTGCAGAGCGCCGACGACATGGCCCTGATCAAGAAGCTCTCCGTTTACCCGGAGATACTGGAGGCGGCCGCGCTCAACTTCGAGCCGCACCGCATCACCTACTACCTGCAGGAGCTGGCCGGCGATTTCCACAGCTTCTACAACAAGAGCCGCGTGATCACCCCCGAGGAGCCCGAGCTGACCCAGGCGCGCCTTTTCCTGCTGCACTGCGCCGCCATCACCATCAAGAACGCGCTCACCGTCCTCGGCATCTCGGCACCGGAGAGGATGTAGGCGGGGGTCCATCATGCTGCTTGATTACAGTGAAAAAAGGGGCGCACGGGAAAGCGTCGAGCGCAAGCCGGTCCAGAAGAACAGGCCGCGCAAGGAGCCGGCGGTCATGTTCGCGCTCCTGGCGGTGGCCGCCCTTATTTTCACCTTTGGCGCGGGGGTGCTGGCCGGCTGGTTCCTTTTCAGCGGGGGACGCAGGCCTGCCCCGGTGACAGCAGCCGCCCTGGCCGCGAAAAAGGAGTCGCCGGCTCCGGCTCACGCCCAGCCGATACCTGCCGGCCCCGATGCACCGCTTACCTTCTACAAGACGCTTCCCGACGGGGGCAAGGGGAGCATGGGCACCGGCCTGAACCTGACGAAGAAGCCGGAGCACGCCCGCACCGCTCCGGTTGCCGCTCCTCCCGCTCCTGCTCCTGCCGCCGCCGGCAGCGACGAGGAGAAGCCCGAAGCCTCGGCGCGCTTCGTCGTGCAGGTCGCTTCCTACCGCGACAAGGCGGAGGCGGAGGCGGCGCAGTCTAAGCTCGCAGGCAAGGGGGTGGCAGCCTACCTCGTGGAATCGAAGCTCGCGGACAAAGGGGTCTGGTACCGGATCAGGGTGGGTCGTCATCTCACCAAGGCAGAGGCCGGGGAGCTGGCCCTGAAATCCGGCAAGGGATCCATAGTGCTCCCGGAATAGTGTTTTCGTGCGCGCCAGATGACTTTTGTCCTCAGGATGCTACAGTTATCGGTGACAGGGGCGCTTTATGGAAAAAAGAAAAAAGCTGGGCGAAATTTTCGTCGAAAACGGCATCCTCACCGAGAAGACGGTGGAGCGGATGCTGCTCGTCTCCAAGCGTCTCAACAAGCGCTTCGGCAGCGTGCTCGAAGAGCTTGAGCTGGTAGACGGCGAGGAGCTGGCCCAGGCCCTGGCCACCCAGTACGCCTGCCGGGTCGCCAGCAACTTCGCCGGCTACACCTTTGCCCCCGAGCTGCTCGCCCTCATCTCGGTCGAGGTGGCGATGCAAAATTACATCTTCCCCTTGAAACTCGACAACAAGAGGCTCGCGCTCGCCATGGCCGACCCGACCGAATCCCGGGTAGTCAGGAACATCGCGGCCAACAACGGCCTCAGCATCACCCCGTTCATCGCGACCCGCAAGGAGATCTACGCGGCGATCTGCAAGAACTACCTGCACAAGGAAGTCAGCAGCAGTGCCGCCAACACGGTGCTTGTGGTGGAGGACGACAAGCTGATCGGCACCATGTTCGGCGATTTCCTCACCAAGCAGGGCTACCGCGTGATCTTCGCGTCCGACGGGATCGAGGCGTACAAGGCCGTGCTGACCGAGAAGCCGCAGGTGGTGATAACCGACCTTTACATGCCGAAGCTCGACGGCTACGGCCTTTTCGACGCGCTCCACTCGGCTCCCGAGCTGAGGATGATCCCCGTCATCCTGATCTCCAGTTCGCTGCGCCCCGACGACGAGGTGAAGGCCTTTGAACGGGGGTTCTTCGATTTTATCGAGAAGCCGGTCAGGGAAGGGACCCTGATCACGCGGGTGAAGCGGGCGTTGCAGTTCTACGAGAGGAAGTACCAGCTCACCTGACCGGGCCGGCAGCAGAAATCCGAATGCCGATAAATTCACCGATATCCTCCAGGCCCTAATGCTGGAGGTATTTGTTTGCAGGGGGTACCACATGAGCGCCATACAGAGCGTCAAATGTCCGCACTGCCACAAGGAAGCACTCCTCGCGGGGAATCCTTACCGCCCCTTTTGTTCCGAGCGCTGCAAGATGATCGATCTCGGGACCTGGGCCAGCGAGGGGTACCGGATTCCCGGAGCAAAGGCACCTCAGGAGGAAGAGGAGCCCGAGGAGTAGCCGGGAAAAACGGTTAAACAGTGAGCCACAGAGGTCACAGAGGAAATCCTCTAAGGGATCTGGACTTTATTGATATCCGTTTCCGATTTTGCAGCGCATGCAATGCACCAACTAAAAGGAGCCCTTCATGTCACAAGTACGTCTCCGTTTCGCACCGAGTCCGACCGGTTTTCTCCACGTAGGTGGTGCGCGCACGGCGCTTTTCAACTGGCTTCTCGCCCGCAAGGAGCACGGCAAGTTCATCCTGAGGATCGAGGACACCGATGTCGCCCGTTCCACGCAGGAATCGGTGGACGCCATCCTGGAAGGGATGACCTGGCTCGGGCTTGACTGGGACGAGGGTCCCTTCTACCAGTCCGACAATTTCCCGCTCTACAAGGAGCAGGTCCAGAAGCTGCTCGCCGCTGGGAAGGCGTACAAGTGCTACTGCAGCTCCGAGGAGCTCGAGGCGAAACGGGAGAAGGCTCTCAAGGAAGGCGGCAAGCCGAAGTACGACGGCACCTGCCGGAATCTCCCGCTCCAGGAGGACGATGGCAGGCCCTACGTGGTCCGTTTCAAGGCGCCGCAGGAGGGGACCACCTCCTGGATCGATGCCATCAAGGGGAAGATATCCTTCGAGAACAGCGAGCTGGACGACCTGATCATCCAGCGCACCGACGGCACGCCGACCTACAACTTCGTCGTCGTCATCGACGACGCCAGCATGGGGATCACCACGGTGATCCGCGGCGACGACCACGTGAACAACACGCCGCGCCAGATACTGCTCTACGAGGCGCTGGAAAGCCCGGTGCCGACCTTCGCCCACGTCCCGATGATCCTCGGCGCCGACAAGGCGCGTCTCTCCAAGCGCCACGGCGCCACCAGCGTCATGGCCTACCGTGATATGGGGTTCCTTCCCGAGGCGATGGTGAACTACCTGGTCCGGCTCGGCTGGAGCTGCGGCGACGAGGAGATCTTCGGGCTCAACGACCTGATCCAGAAGTTTTCCATCGAGAACGTCGGCAGGTCCGCCGGCGTCTTCAATACCGACAAGCTCCTCTGGCTGAACGCGCACTACATCAAAAACGGCGACCCGGTGCGCCTGGCCGGCCTGGTCACCCCCTTTCTCCAAGAGCGGGGAGTCGATCCCACGAGCGGTCCGGACCTGGTGGCGGTGGTCAGGACGCTTCAGGAGAGGTCGAAGACCATGCTGGAGCTTGCCGCCGGCGCGGTCTTCTACTACAAGGCGGATTTCGGCTACGACGAGAAGGGAGCCGCCAAGTTCTTCACGCCCGAGACGCCGGCGCTATTTGAGGAGCTGCTAGGGAAGCTTGCGGCGCTCCAGACGCTCTCCGTCGAGTCGATCGAGGTTGCCTTCAAGGTGATCTGTGAGGAGAAGGGGATCAAGCTGGGCGGCATCGGACCGGCGGTAAGGCTGGCGCTCTCCGGCGCCACCGTGTCCCCCGGGATCTTCGAGATGATCCAGGTGCTTGGCATTGCCGAGACCAGGAAACGGCTGGAACGTGCCATCGCCACGATCCGAGGCTAGCACGACACAGACCATTGCCCGGCGCATGCGTAAAGGTAGAGACGCATGGCATGCGTCACCGGTCGTTAGTCTGGCATGATATGGAAATAAAAAAAACCCGCTCCGGCACTTTCAAGCCGAGCGGGTTTTTTCTTGTTTTCGACTACCCAAAACTCATTGTGGATAACTTCCGTCGCGACTTAGTTAGACGACGCTCCATTGATATTACTGAGCCCCTTGCCGTTAATATCAACCACGCCGCTAATATCCCAAACTTGCGTTCCAGCACCTGTGGTTGTGTTGATGCGGATCACCTTGGTGCCGGAAAATCCATAGAGAGTGAGGTTGTCGTTGGTGGCCAGTCCGAAAACGTTAGGAAAACCGATGGTGCCGACAAGGGTACCTGTCCCGGTCGAGGTGTCGAGGCTGACCAGATTATCGTTAGTTGCTTTTGAGGTCAGATAGAACGTATTTCCGATGGATGCCAGATCTCCGCTGGATATGAATTGGAAACCGTCACTACTGGTTATTGCAGTTGTGGCTCCAGTAGTAGTATTCACTGAATGCAACTGGGTATTCGCGGTGTAAAGTATGCTGCCGCCTGTGTTGAACTCCAAGGAGGTCGCACCCGTAATGCCAAGGTCACCTATAAGCGTGCTGGCTCCGGTTGACTTGTCGATCCTGTATAGTTTATCGGTAGTCACTCCATAAAGAGTACCATTTGAATCGAAAGCGATGTCGGTCATGACAACTTTGGTATTCCCTATCATGGTAGTTCCAATAACCTGCACCTTTCCGTTGGTAACGTTTACCGTGCCGATAACCCCCAGGTCATCGGTAACGTAAATAGTGGGAATATTGGAGCTTGTCGCTGCCGTGAAATTAACATCTGACACGTTCGCGCCATTGACTGTTTTCGTGCTGAAGCTTGGAGTGCAGGTGTAGCCAGTTATAGCAGGTGTAACGGTGTAGTCGCCATTTGTCAGGCCGTTGAATGTGTAGAGGCCGCTCGAGTCGGTGGAGGTCGTCGCACTGATTGCACCGGTCAATGCTACGCTGACTCCCGGCTTGCCGGTGCCGGACGCGGTCACCGAACCGGATATCGAGTAGGTCGAGGCTTCGGTCATCGTGAAATCAACATTCGAAACATGCGCGCCATTGACTGTTTTCATGTTGGATGCCGGACTGCAGTTGTAACCAGTAATTGCAGTAGGTGTAACGGTGTAGTCGCCATTTGTCAGGCCGCTGAATGTGTAGTTGCCGCTCGAGTCGGTGGAGGTAGTTGCAGTGGCTACTCCGCTCAATGCCACGCTAATTCCCTGCTTACCGGTGCCTGATGACGTTACCGAACCGGAAATTGAGTAGGTTGCTACCACACCGCTACTGCCATCACCACTTCCACCACCACTTCCACCACCGCCACACCCTGCCGTCATCAGGCCGATAAGCGCCAGAACCATGCTTCCCAGTACCGCCGGTGACAATCTCAATAGAATTCGGTTCATGATTGGTTCCCCCCATTTTTGCCTTCGACCGTCGCGGCCGAGGATCGTCGAGCAACAAACAAAGAGCTTCTGTACCGTGAAGAATGATGCTGCGAGGTTCTAATGGTCACAATCATTGCTGCACCAACTCTAAACGCCGGCCCAGGGCCCGATTGCGGCTGTTCGAGCCGGGCAGGCCGGAGAAAGCACTAATGATCGTTTTTAGTTTACTTGCGCATTAGGTAAAGTCAATGTTGCGATCTGATTAAATCGGCCGCTCTGGGGGGGACAACCCGGGCTTACCCCCGGCACTCGCTGCCATTCAGTGGCGAGTCCGGGGCAGGTGAAAAGCCGGCAAAGGGGGGAGGGGGAGGGAGGCGTTAATCGGGGTCGTTGTCAGCGGAGGGAGGAGATATACCCCTTGATTCCGGCGAGTATTCCGTCGGCCGTCAGGTCCTGGTACTGGGGGTCCTTGAGCTTCTGTTCGTCCCGCTCGTTGCTGACGAAGGCGGTCTCCACGAGGATGCTCGGCATGGTGGCGCCGACCAGGACGTAGAAGGGACCCTGCTTCACCCCGAGGTTCTTCACCGTCGGGTACCCGGTCTGCGCCTTCTTGTGCAGCGACTTCTGTACCAGGTCCGCCAGGTGAGCGGAATCGTTAATCTTGTAGTTCGCCATCAGGTCGAAGAGTACCGCCTGCAGCACGCTCACCTTCTCCAGCGTCGTGCCGTTCTCCTTGGCTGCGAGCTGGGCCGCCTTCTCCGTCTTGGCCAGGTTCAGGTAGTAGGTCTCGATCCCGTTCGCCGCCCGGTTCAGCGAGGCGTTGGCGTGTATGGAGACGAACAGGTCCGCCCCCACCTTGTTGGCGATCGCGGTCCGCTCCTGCAGCTCGACGAAGACGTCCGTCGAGCGGGTCATGACGGCGTCGATGCCGAGTTCGTCGCGGATCTTCTGCGCGAGCTTCAGGCCGATCTGGAGCACGATATCCTTTTCCCTGGTTCCGGAAGGGCTCATGGCACCCGGGTCGTGCCCCCCGTGCCCCGGGTCGACCACGATCCTCCTGACCTTGCCCGGCTTGAACCTGGCGGCGGGCTTGGCCTTCTCCGCCGGCGCCGGCTCGGGCTTGGCCGTCTCGATCACCTCCTTGGAGGACGAGATCTCCTGGCGCCGGTCACCCTTGACGTCCACGATGATCCGAAACGGATCGGCAAAAGTGAACACCTTGTAGTCCTTGATGCTGTCGAGGTCGAGCACCACCCGGACCGTCGAGGCCCGGTACTGTGCGATCCTCACGCTTTTCAGGAGACCGTCGCCGATCGCCAGGTCCTTGATCCTCGGGTTGATCCGGGCCCCGGCGATGTCGAGGTAGAGCCGGCTCGGCAACTTGTGGTACTCGAAGCGCGCCTCCTTCTCAAGGGCGATGGAGACACGGGTGTAGTCGGGCGTGGACCAGTGCTTCAGCTCGGTGACCCCGATCGCCCCCTCCTGCGCCGCTGCCAGCGACGGGAAAGAGAGGAACGGGGCGAGCAGCAGTGGCGCCTCGACTGCCAGCAGATGGCCCAGAAGCCACTGCTGGTAGGGAGCCGACAGGCCGATATATTTCAAAAATTCCCTTCTTTTCATGCGCTGCAAACTCCTGTGCTGAGGCAAAAAACGCGCTGCGTGGCAGCGGTCTTCCTACCCATGGCTACAACATCCTTTTCAGTTCGTCCACCAGGTTGAGCGCCTCGAGCGGCGTGAGGGTGGTCACCTCGACTCTCTTGAGCCGGTCCCGAAGCCGGTCGTCGTTCGGGACGCCGAAGAGCGAGAGCTGCGGGGACGGGGCGGGCTTTTGCCTGCCGCGCGCCAGGCGCGGTACGCCCCCCTCGCCGTACTCACCCTTCTCGAGATTCACGAGTATCTCCTTGGCGCGGTCGATCACCTCCTGGGGGAGCCCGGCAAGCCTTGCCACCTGGATGCCGTAGGAGTGCGAGGCGCCGCCCGGCACGATCTTTCTCAGGAAGATGATGCGCTCGTTCCATTCCTTGACCGCGATGTTGAAGTTCTTGATGCCGGGGCGCGTGACGGCGAGCTCGGTTAGTTCGTGGTAGTGGGTGGCGAACAGGGTCTTGGCGGCGTGCAGCTTGTTGTCGTGCAGGAACTCGGCGACCGCCCAGGCGATGGAGACCCCGTCGAAGGTGGAGGTGCCGCGCCCGATCTCGTCCAGTATGACGAGGCTCTTCGTGGTCGCTCCGCGCAGGATGGCGGCGCTCTCCATCATTTCCACCATGAAGGTGGAGTGGCCCCGCGCCAGGTTGTCAGAGGCGCCCACCCTGGTGAAGATCCGGTCCACGAGCGGTATGCGCGCCGCCTCCGCGGGGACGAAGCTTCCCATCTGGGCCATCAGGGTGATCAGGGCCACCTGGCGCATGAAGGTCGATTTGCCCGCCATGTTGGGGCCGGTGATGATGACCAGCTGGTTCTCGCCGTTGTCCAGGAGCGTGTCGTTGGGCACGAACCTCTCGGAGGAGTGGATCTCCTCGATGACCGGGTGCCTCCCTTCGGTGATGGAGAGCTCGCCCCCCTCGTGGATCAGCGGCCGGCAGTAGCCGCGGTCGTGGGAGAGCTCGGAGAGGGAGACCAGGACGTCAAGGGTCGCCAGCCGGTCCGCGGTCCGGGCGATCCGCTCGCCCTCGGCGGCGGCCGCCTCGCGCACACCCTGGAACAGCGAGAACTCGAGCTCCCGGATCCGGTCCTCGGCGCCCAGCACCTTCTCCTCGTATTCCTTGAGCTCCGGGGTGATGTAGCGCTCCGCGTTGGCGAGCGTCTGCCTCCTGATGTAATCCTCGGGAACCGCGGCCACGTTTGCCTTGGTCACCTCGATGTAGTAGCCGAACACCTTGTTGTAGCGGATCTTCAGCGAGGTGATGCCGGTGCGCCCTTTCTCCTGGGCCTCGAGCCGGGCGATGAACCCCTTCCCCTCCCGGCTGATGGCGCGCAGCTCATCGAGCTCGGCATTGTAGCCGTCGGCGATGACCCCGCCCTCGCGCAGCACGAAGGGGGGATTTTCCACGATGGCGCTCTCGATCAGGGCGCAGAGATCGAAGAGCGGGTCGGTCCCCGCGTCCAGATCCCGCAACAGCTGCCCGGTGCAGGGGGCGATTTTCTCTTTGACGGCCGGGATGCGGGAGAGCGATCCCTTGAGGGCGGCGAGATCCTTGGCGGAGGCGGAGGCGAGGCTGATGCGGCCGTTCAGCCGCTCCAGGTCGTAGACCCCGGACAAAAGCGTGCGGATCTCGGCCCGGGTTGCCGGCGCGCCAAGCAGTTCCTCCACCGCGTCCTGCCGGTGGCAGATCTTCTTCAGATCCATGAGCGGGTAGTTGATCCACTGCTTGAGCTTCCTCCCTCCCATGGCCGTCACGGTCCGATCCATGAGCCCCAGCAGCGACCCCTTGCGCTTTCCCTCGGAGAGGGTCGCGGTCAGCTCGAGGTTGCGTCTGGTCGACTCGTCCAGCAGCAGGTGCTCGCTCTCGGAGTAGGGGGTAATGGAGGTCACGTGCGGTGCGTTCCCCTTCTGGGTCTCCACCAGGTAGTGCAGCACGGCGCCCGCCGCCAGCAGGGCGACCGGGAGTCCGTCGCAGCCAAGCGACGCCGGTGTGGCGCCCTTGAACTGGTTCCCTATCAGCCTCCTGCAGTAATCGGCATCGTAGACCCACTCCTCGAAGTAGGTGACGGTCCGGTCCGCGATGAGGTGAGCGATTCCCTTGGCCTTGGCTGGCTCGCGGAAATCGGCCGGAAGGATGACCTCCCGGGGATTTATGCAGGTGATTTCTGCCAGCGCCGCCTGGAGATCTGCCAGTTCGGTAACCCGGAACTCCCCGGTGGAGAGGTCGAGGAAGGCAAGGCCGTAGCGCGCCTGGTCCGCGTACAGGGCGAGCAGGTAGTTGTTCTCCTTGGGGCTCAGGGAGGCGTCCTCGATGACCAGGCCCGGGGTGACCACCTTCACCACCTCGCGCTTCACGATCCCCTTGGCGAGCTTGGGGTCCTCGGTCTGTTCGCAGATGGCGACCTTTTCGCCCGCCTCGACCAGCTTGGCGATGTAGGGGGCGCAGGAGTGGTAGGGGATGCCGCACAGGGGGATTTCCGGGCCGTCGGAATTCTTGTTGCGGCAGGTAAGGGTGATGCCGAGGATGCGGGAGGCCTTGACCGCGTCGTCGAGGAACATCTCGTAGAAGTCGCCCATTCTGAAGAAAAGTATGGCGTCGGGGTAGTCAGCTTTTATCTCAAGGTACTGCCGCATCATGGGAGTTAATTCAGACATTTTGGGACCTTTTGGGAAGAGAGAAACGGCGCTCATCTTAGCAAAACCATGCCCCCATGTAAAGCTCCCCACGGCCTCGGGCGGTAATAAAGATCTCCGGGGTTCGAGGGCGTTTGCGGCGGGTGCCCGGGTAGGGCGCTGCCGGACCGCTCCCCCCTTGCGAGCGTCCTCGGGGCGTCAAAAGCGGCTCGGCGGCGCGGCGTCGGGATTTGAGTTTTGGCATTTGGCGCGCTTGGACTATACTTGTCAGCGAAGGAAACGGTTTACACCTCACCCGTGTCGGGCAGATAATAAACCCAAACGGTCCCCGTGAGACGGAGGGTGAGCTGGGGAGCGATCGGAGAGGGAGATGAGAAGCGGTACGAGAGATATGACCGGGTGCCAGACTCCCTTCGGACATGCGTACCCGAAGGAACTGGTAGACTTCATCTTTGCGAGGTGGCAGGACGCGTCCTTTGTGGAGCGGTTCTGCCCGTCGGCCGAAGACTGCTTCTTCCGGCTCCCGGATCGCGGGGTACTGGAGCAGGTCATCTCCACCTGCTATCAGGCAAGCCTGATGCGGGAAGAGGAACGTCCGGTGATGTTTCGCCTGATCATCAGGGCTTCCCATCTGTTCCCCGCTGAGGAGGGGCCCCCGACCGGGATGCACCGTCTCATCTTCTCCAGGGTGCGCCCCTTCAACGAGTTCGAACTGCACCGCCTCGCGCCTGCCGCCGACTTCTACCGGACGCTGATCGGCATCTCCATCAGCCCGGATGACGGGGCCCAGATCTGGGGCCTGCTCCATTCTGGTACCCGGTGGATGCACGCGGTGTACGGTGGCAGAAAGACCTCCCCGCCGCTTCCCGTTTGCCTCGTGGTCTATGTCACCGGCGCCGGGCAGATCTCGGTCTGCATAGGGGCCGAGATCATCGCCTCACTGAATGGCGGCCAGATCAACTGCCCGACCCTGGACGTCTTCAACTCCCGGTGGATTGCCCAGAGCCTCGCCGCGGTCCAATCCGAAACCTTGGACCTGCACCTGGCGGCCCGCGCCCAGTCGGAAAAACCGTGGGCCAACCTTGATCCGGAATTCGGCAGCTATATCGGTCAGCAGGCGGTGCGCCGCATCATCAGCGTCATTCGCAACACCCACCACGGGGGGCTACTGGTCTATCTCCCGCCGGAGATGACCAAGGATATCCTGGAGGAAAACAGGTACATGACCATCAAGTACCAGTTCCTCGAGTACGAGTCGCGGCAGCGCTTCCGCACCCTTACGCTGCGCATCATGAACACCCTTGCCGAGATCCATGGCGATCCGCTGCATCCGGAAAAGCGGGTCGGCTGGCAGGAGTACGTCACCAGCAAGAACGAATCGATCGCGCTCCTGGACGAGGCCATCTTTGACGTCGCCCATTTCATCGCGGCACTCTCGGCCGTCGACGGTGCCGTGGTCATCACCAAGCGTCAGGAACTGCTCGGTTTCGGCGGGGTGATCTCGGGGGATCTCGACAGCGTCGGCATGGTCGCCCATGCCTTGGACACGGAGGGGGCGCTGACGGAGCCGGTCCTAAGTGAGGGGGTCGGCACCCGGCACCGGGCCGCCTACCGGATCTGCCAGAGGCTGCATGAGGCGATCGCCATCGTCATATCCCAGGATGAGAGCGTGCAGATCGTCAAGTGGCATAACGGCTCCGTCACTTATTGGGACCAGGTGCCGACCGGGGTCCCGGGGTTCTAGCCGACTTCCCGTTTTTCAATCCACATCGACGTTACGCACCCCCTCCGGCCGCCACGCCGGAGAAATCACCTTCGAGCCGCCGTCCTTTCCCAGCAGGCTTCCGAAGGTCACAGCAAAATCCCCGAATTTGTTGTTCACTTCATCCATGGCGCTCGCGATGAGCGCCTTCTTGCGCTCCGCGGGGAAGAGCGGCAGTTGCTCGGTATGCTGCCTGAGGTTACTGATCTTCATCCCGAGAAGCCGTACCGCCTGGGTCAGGTCGATACTTTCCAGTATCTTCAGCGCTGCCTGGTAAATCTCCTCGCTGTTGTTGGTGTGGGTCACCCGGCTTTCCTGCCTGGAGAAGGTGGTGAAGTCGGCGTAACGGACGGTGAGGGTGACGGTCTTGCCGGCCACCTGGTATCTTCTGGCGCGTCGTCCGACCATTTCGGAAAGCTGCAGCAGGTAGATCTGGATCTCCCGGCGTTCGGTGATGTCCTTTTCCAGTGTCGTACTGTGTCCGACGCTCTTTACCTCCTCCGCTTCTTCATCAGGCACGACCGGAGAGCTGTCAATCCCCAAACCCATATAGTGCAACCGTTCCCCGGTGACCCCGAACTTTCGTTTCAGGATGTCGATCGGGAACCTTCCCAGGTCCGCGCAGGTTTTGATGCCGAAATTGCTGAGATGCTGGTTCATCTTCGAGCCGATACCGCAGAGATCCTTGATCGGCACCCTTTCCATTACGGATGCGACTTCTTCCGGCCTGATGACCGTGAGCCCGTCCGGTTTCTGCATGTCGGAGGCGAGTTTTGCCAGGAGTTTGTTCGGTGCGATGCCGACCGAACAGGTGATGCCGAACTGGTGCTTGATGCGTGCCTTGATGAGGTAGACGATCCGCTCGGCGGAGCCGAACAGGGAGAGGCAGCCGGTTACGTCGAGGAAGGCCTCGTCGATGGAGAACACCTCGACGAGCGGGCTGTATTCGCGCATGATCATGATGATCTGGGTGGAGGTGTAGGTGTACTTCCGGTTGTTGCCGACCACGAAGATGAGCTCCGGGCATTTCTGGCGGGCTTCCCAGGTGTTCATGCCGGTCTTGACGCCGAAGGCCCGTGCCTCATAGGAGCAGGTGGTGATGACCGTCCGTTTGGCAGCCCCGATGACGGCGATCGGCTTGCCTCGAAGTTCCGGGTTGGACTGTTGCTCAACGGAGGCGAAGAAGGCGTTCATGTCGATGTGGAGGATGATGCGATGCGATTCCAAGTTTATATCCTGCTACGGTTGTACCTGGGTACGGGCCTTGGTCCGCCCGGCTGAACGCGTTTACTGTCCCTCGACCCCCTCCAGAGTCCAGTTCTGATCGGAAAGGTCGAAGATCAGCTCGAAAAGGTTGCTGCCGTCGCTCACTGCGAAGTGCAGCCGCGTCGCGTCGCCTTGGTGATCCTTCCAGAAATAGGAGAGTTCCGTGACGGCATATTTTTGCCGGCGCCACTCGAACCAGACCGGATTGATCTTGCACCCCGGCGAGAAAATCGCGGCAACCCTGACCTCTTCGGCGACACGGAGCATCAAATTACTCCATTTGCCGGTAGATGCCAACAACTTTCCCGACGATCGATACCTCACCATCCCCCTCGCGGATGATGATTGCGCTGTAGTTCGGGTTTTCCGGCTGCAGTCTGATCTGGTCCCCTTCGCGGTAGAACCGCTTCAGTGTTGCCTCGCCGCTTACCATGGCTACCACGATGTCCCTGTTCTCGGCAGTTGGCTGGGGTCGCACCAGGGCCAGGTCTCCCTCCTTGATGTGGGCGTGGATCATGGAATCCCCCTTTACGCGCAGGAAGAAGGTGCCCCCCGTGCGTGACTGGGAGCGGTCGATGGCAAAATGCCCCTCGATATCCTCGATGGCCGGGTGCAGGGCTCCGGCCCGCACCACCCCAACAATCGGCAGGCTCACGGCCTGGGCCTGGTTGGTAAGCGTGATTCCGCGGGAACTCCCTTCCTGCCGGCGCAGGTAACCCTTCTTCTCCAGTGCCTCCAGATGCTTCATGACGCCGAGCGTCCCGGTGACGGCCAGCTGCTTGCCGATATCGCGCAGGCTCGGCGGATAACCGTATTCGTTGATGTACTCGGTGATGATTTTCAAAACTTGCTGTTGCCGAGTCGTGAGCTGCTCCATGGTACCCCCGTGGTTGTCTGATGGTAACTATATCAAATGGTAACCATAGATTGTCAAGAGGGTTTTTGATAGGGGAGCGGGGACAAGGTGTGGAGGGGTGTCGGGGACGCCACTTAGCGACATTGACCCTTAGTTCGTTTTTGGCTTGCAAATGACAGCTAATGTCCCTAGTCTGCCAGGACACGTCTTTCACAGTGCGCACGCTATTGCGCGGTCGCATGGCAAAGGCGTGCGGGGACGACTACTCGGTTTCTTTAAGGTTTTCCCGGTCATGGTGCCGTACTGGCATAGAGGCGATGTGTGAAGAGACCCGTCGCCAGGCCTATGACGCGATGCTGGATGGCGCCAGGGAGATGGGCGCCAATGCCATAGTAGGCGTCAGGTATGACGCATCCGAGGTGGTCAGCAGGGAATCTGCCACGGAGGTCCTCTGTTACGGCACCGCAGTCGTGGTGGCGAGGCTCTAGTACACTGCTCGAGCGACTACAGGCCAATCATGTAATCCGCTACCTCAGTAGTGGCATTCTTCGAGTTTAGTTCCGGTATCTCGGGGAGGATCACCGTGTAAGTCTGTTTGCTGCCATTGCGCTGCAACTGTTCGGGTATCGCATTCTTGGCCGCGTGCCAGATTCCCGCCAGTGCCACGATCTTTATGCCGGGATGCTTTTTTGCATAGCGGGCGATATTCATCGCCATTCCGCTGTTGCGCAGGGTCTGCGCTTCGCAGAAGTAGTCGAAGATCCTTCCATTCGTCACGTGCTTGAACACCTCCTTGAAGGAACTCCTGAGGAAGGCGGTGTGAGGGTTGTTCAGGTCGCAGCTGGTACCCTGCGGGAGATCCTTCTTCTCTTCCGGGGTAAGTGACGCATAGCCCTGACGGGAGACCTTGGTGACGAGCTCTTTCGGAATATTGAGGGCAACCATCGGAATATGGTTGTCCCGGGCAAATAGGAAGATATCCCGGTACAGGGGCCATTCCAGCGACCAGTTCCTGGCGTAGACTGTCTGAAAGCTTTGCTCGCTCATCCGCCCTTCGGTCCAGTCGTCAAGCAACCCCTGGCTGTCGGCCTGAAACATTTCCAGACCTATCGCCAGGGGAATCTTTTTGGCCCAAAGGGAACGGATCAGAGCGAGCTGCATTTCGTGGTGCTTTTGATTGTCGTGGGCTTCCCCGATGAGGATGAGATCCGAGTGCTCCGCATCGGCGGTCAACTGCGACAGGCCGACGTTCTCCCTGTCTCTCATCCGGGTAATTACTGCGCCGGCGTAGGCATCCACGCATAACGCTAGGGGAATTGCCAGCATGAGGATCAATCGCATTGCTCTGAACATGGTGAGTACCTTCCTGGAGCAGCACATGGTGCCGATATTGAAATGCCAAGGTGCAAGACTATAGCAAAATTCCGGGTATAATAGATGAATTTTTTTGCCTGATGATGGAATGGCGATCGACTTTTGGAGGTGCAGCTTGAGGAGCTTTTCAGCGTGGTCTGTATGTGCTCTCTTTGTTTTTTGCTTCGCAGGTGCGGCCCAAGCCGGGATACTAGGGCCGGCGGTCGAGCGGCAGGAAATCTCTGTGACCCTCATGCCCGAGAGCCATCTTTTGATCGGCGAGAGTACCATCACCTTTGGCTCGGGTGCCAGACAAATAGTGCTGAGGCTTTCTGCCGCGGCAAGCATCGACTCCGTCGCGGTTTCGGGGAAGAAGGTACCCTTCTCGTTTGCCGACGGCATCCTCTCCCTCGAGCTACCACCAGGAGGCGCAGGGGCCGCGCCCCCGGTGACCGTCTCCTACCGCGCCACCTTCAACGACCCGGTCTCGCGGCACCCCGCCGCCAGTGAGGACCCGAGCTACGGGGTGAACGGCGCCATCACCAGCGAAGGAACCTTTCTCGGGGACTCTGCCTGCTGGTATCCGGTTCCGCCGCAGATACCGGCGCGTCGCTCCTTGCGGATCACAGCCCCCGCCGGAATCGAGGGGGTCAGCTACGGCAAAAGGATATCCAGGGGGACGACGGGGGCCGTGACGCGCTCTGTCTGGGAGGAGGCGCGGCCGGTGGGAGTGCTCTCGCTGTGCGCCGGACCCTACCAGGTCCAGGAGAGGCGGGCGGGCGGGATCGATCTCTATAGCTATTTCTACTCTGACAATGCGGCCCTGGCATCCCGGTACCTGGATGCTGCCGCCAGATACCTGAACTTCTACAGCGAGCTTTTCGGCCCGTATCCTTTCGAGAAATTCGCCGTGGTCGAGAATTTTTTCCCGACCGGCTACGGCTTCCCCTCCTTCACCCTGCTCGGCGGCTCCGTTATCCGGCTCCCCTTCATCATCGACACCAGCTTTCCCCACGAGATCGCCCATTCCTGGTGGGGTAACGGGATCGAGGTCGATATGCGCGAAGGGAACTGGTCCGAGGGGCTCGTAACCTACCTGGCCGATTACCTGCTCAAGGAGCGGCGCTCCCAGAGCGAGGCGCGGGATTACCGCCGGCAGCTTCTCATCGACTACGCCTCCCTCGTCACCGCTGCAAGCGACTTCCCGCTGAGCGCTTTCGCAAGCCGCTCCGATCCGGCCTCGCGTGCCATAGGTTACGGCAAGGGAGCCATGGTCTTCCACATGATCCGCACACAGATCGGTGACGATGCCTTTTTCGGTGCCCTCAGGGACGTCTGCCGCGACCGTACCTACCGATCAGCTTCCTGGGGCGACTTTGTCCGTGCCTTTTCCCGCCGATCCGGCCGCGAAATCTCCCCCTTCCTTGACCAGTGGATTGCCCGGCCGGGTGGGCCGCGGCTTGCCCTCGCTGAGTTGACCAGGCGACGCAACGCCGACGGATGGACGGTCTCCGGAACCATTGTGCAGGCCCCTCCGCTCTTCGAACTGGGACTGCCGCTGCGTCTGGATACTGCAGTAGGGCCGGTCAAGGAGATAGTCACCATCAGCGGCGAGCGGACCCGGTTCACTATTTCAAGCGCCGGCGCCCCCAAGCGTCTGCTTTTGGACCCGGACGCCGATGTTTTCCGCATTCTTTCCCCGGGCGAGATCCCCGCGACCGTCAACAGCATCAAGGGCTCGAAGAAGCTTGTCGGAGTTCTGACGGAAAACTGTCGCGCCCCGGTTCAGACCTTCAGGGAACTGCTGGCGTCGCTGTCCCAGGGTGGGGCGACGGTGGTAAATGAGACCGAGCTGGACCGCGTTGGAGCCGGCGGGGCCGACCTTCTTTTCTGCGGTACTCCGCGTAACCGCCTGTTATTGCCTCGGCTTCCGGAAGGGATGAATCTTGCCGGCTCCGGGTTTTCCATTGATGGAGCTTCGTATCCTGCGCCGGACGGCCTCCTCTTCCTGGTGCTGCCACTTCCTGGGCCCTCCGGGCGGGTGGCCGCTCTTTTCCAGCCGCTCTCCGAAGCGGCTGCTGTGCAGTACGCTCCCAAGATTACCCATTATGGTAAATACGGTTACCTTGTCTTTGCCGGCGGGTCAAACCGGCGCAAGGGGACCGCTCCCGCACTTGACGGTGCTGCCGTCATCGGTTTTCAGCCCTGATGGAATTACTCTAGCCTGCTGGGTAAAGGGCAACCGGTTGCCTGCTCCCTACTTAATTTCCTTTTGCACCGCTCGATGTCCCCGCCTGCCGGCAGCACCTTAAAAGAGCCTCCCCTTCTCGCGCTCATGTCCTGCACTTTCCTGTCCCTTGCCGGCCGGCAAGCTTGGGATGAAATTACAAAAATCGAATTAAAATACTTTAGTTTTCTGGTGGCCTGCCGATACCTTCCTTTAGCGTGTGTGGACGGGCCTGGCGAGATGAGGTGGCCGCTCAGCTAGCCGACAGTCATGCACATCAAAATGTTCCGGTTCGAAAACCACCGGCAGAACGCCGGGATGCCTAGAAAAGGAGAAGTGTCATGACTGTCAGCGATATCTCTTTGACCGCGGGAATGAGGACCAACCTTCTCAGTCTGCAGAACACCAGCCAGCTTCTGAACAGGACCCAGCAGAGGATCTCGTCAGGCAAGCAGGTAAACAGCGCTCTCGATAACCCGACGAACTTTTTCGCAGCTCAAAACGCCAGTCAGCGTGCCAGTGACCTTTCGGATCGCAAAGACGGCATGGCAGAAGCGGTCCAGACGGTCTCGGCCACCAACGCCGGCATTACCGCGATCACGGGCCTCATCAATGCAGCAAAAGGTGTCGCCCAGTCCGCTCTCTCCACCAGCGACACCAACGTGCAGTCGAAACTTGCGGCCCAGTACGATACGATCCGCTCCCAGATCGACAACATCTCGTCGGACTCGAGCTACCGCGGACTGAACCTGCTCAGTGCCACGAACACCCTGACCGTAAACTTCAACGATGGGGCCACCTCGAAGCTGAACGTAGTCGGCTTCCTCGCCAACTCCACCGGGCTCAGCCTTGCGGCTGCTGGCGGCAACTGGCTGGCCACCTCGAGCATCACCGCGGATGCGGCCAGGATGGACACGGCAATTACGACGCTACGGACCAACACCCAGACCCTGGCGGCTAACCTCAACATCATCACGACGCGCCAGAGTTTCACCGACGGCATGATCAACACGCTGCAGACCGGCGCCGACAACCTCACCCTTGCCGACATGAACGAGGAAGGTGCCAACATGCTGATGCTGCAGACGCGCCAGTCCCTTGGCACCACATCCCTCAGCCTTTCGTCGCAGGCAGCGCAGTCGATCCTCAAGCTGTTCTAGATGCGGTCGGCGGGATGGGGGACTCCCCCGTCCCGCCTCATTCCTTTGCAAGAGGCTCGTCATGACGATTGAACAGCCGAAGGTTACAAGGGGCAAGGTGCAGCGGGCCAAACTGGTCCAGTCCTCCCCGCTGGCGGCCGGTCAGGAAAGACGCACCGGCATGCCGACGAAGGCCGTCTCCCCCGAAGAGCAGCTGACAACCAGCGCTGAAGCCGCGGACGCGCTGGGCGGTGCTGATCGACACCAGAACCAGGACCTGCCTGTGGATCTCGTCAGGGAAGGCGCCAATATGCTGGAACTCCAGATGCGTCAGTCAATGTGCGTCACACCCCTCAGTATGTCCTCAAAGGCAGCGCAGGTTGTCCTGAGGCAGTTCTGAGTAATGTCGCCAGACGAAACGATGGCTGACCTTTGTTTTTGCTCGATTCCTCAGTTCCTCAGTTCTACACCGCACAGAGTCTCTGCTCAGCGTCTCCTTCCTTCACATTTTTCGATCTTTCCGCACTGGTTTTTTCATCCTTCGCTTGCTGACCACGTCAGGCTTCCCATTTTCCAATTATTGAATACTCGCTGTCACTGTGTCGATATATGGTCTGGTAATGCTGGTTTTTGCTTGGTGCCTAAATTGCATGAAGTATAAGGTTCCGGAAACCTGTGATTAAAGCGACTTTTTATATAATTACAAAGCGGGGGGGGCGCTATGCTCGTTCAGGTTAATTGGACAAACAACAGGTATGATTATGTGAAAGACTTTATGCTCGACAGTTTAATAGACGCAGGGGTTGTAGCCAGGTTTCTGCGCAGTTCCGGATGGGTGACAATAGGTGTGGACCCCGTACGGTCGAGCAAACCCATTCGTCAATATAACGGCAGCGAAAGAAGGTCGATGAGCGTACTAGTAGTGCGTTCCGCTAATAACGTTTAAAAACTGGCTAGGTGGGAGCGACCTCGTCCATTTTGTATTTCCAACGAAAAACGACTGGCTCCTGATTGATCTCATCGATTCCTTGGTATATTCGTTTAACCAACTCATCCTTGGAGTTGACTCG
>Ga0209125_1000291_pt1 | contig 73014 bp, 70 predicted proteins | sample BarGraIncub1131A_FD_184503 | JGI IMG/M metagenome (GOLD analysis project Ga0209125, IMG submission 184503) | Arctic peat soil microbial communities from Barrow, Alaska - Barrow Graham LP Incubations 11-31A (SPAdes) (version 2) | ecosystem: Environmental > Terrestrial > Soil > Wetlands > Peat...
CGCGTCCACCGCATGCGTAATCGGCATCTCGATCCCCAACCGCCTCGCCAGCCGCGCCACTTCCCGCGCCGTGCTGACCCCTTCCGCAACATGCCCCAGTTCGGCCAGGATCTGCGGCAAGGTCTTCCCTTTCGCTAAGGCCAAACCGACGCGCCGGTTGCGCGACAGATCCCCTGTACAGGTGAGAATCAGATCCCCCATACCGGCCAAACCCATGAAAGTTTGCTGCTTGCCTCCCAGCGCGACCCCGAGCCGAGAGATTTCGGCCAACCCGCGCGTGATCAACGCGGCGCGGGCATTGAGGCCAAGGCCCATGCCGTCGCAAATACCGGTGGCAATCGCCATGACGTTCTTGACAGCACCGCCAACCTCCACACCGGCCAAGTCATCATTGGCGTAAATGCGCAGACGAGCGCTGTGCAGAGCCAGTGCCGTACGGCGCGCAAAATCGGCATCGTTCGCAGCAAGTGTCACCGCCGTCGGCAGGCCCTGTGCCACTTCTTCGGCAAAACTAGGACCCGACAGCGCTCCGCACAAAACCTGCGCACCAAGTTCTTCGGCGACAATCTGATGCGGAAGCTTGGCTGTTTCCGCCTCCAGGCCCTTGCAGACCCAGATCAGTGGCCTAACCAGGCCAGCATCACACAATCGGCGCAGCGTCGGGCGCAAGCCAGCGAGCGGTGTGGCAAGCACCAGGAGTTCGGCACTAGCCACCGCAGCGTCGAAGTCGCCCCCGATCTGCAATGCGTCAGGCAAACGATATCCGGGAAGGAAGCGGCGGTTTTCTCGCTCATCGCGCATGACTTGCGCAACGTCATCTTCGCGCGTCCACAGCGTGACACGATGCCGGGAGCAGAAAGCCATAGCCAATGCAGTGCCCCAAGCTCCGGCGGCAATAACAGTAAGTTTCATCCGTCCTTAAAGGCCCCAAACCTGATCGGCGCGAACAAAGCCGGATTGACCATTGCGATGCCGAACCTTGACCCAGCCGCTCGGCGCCGTTTCAAGATAGTCCAGCGCAACGCCCTTCTCCGCTTCAAAGGCCACCGGGGCAGACACGTCGGCACTCTGCCGTATTTCAGCGCGCCCAGCGGTTACGATCAGCGAACGCCGCGCGGAGAGATATTTTTTTTCGATCCAGGCCAGCCCGCCCTCGGCGTCGCGCACCTTGGCCCAGCCTTCCAGGCCAACAACCACTTCGACCGGCGTGTAGCGTTTGATGACGAAGAGCTTAGTGCCCTTTTGCGACGGCGCGTCGTAGAGCACCGTCGCGTTTTCCACCGTGCGAAAATCGACCGCCAGCGCGGGAAAGGCAACGCCCGCGATGAGCAACAGGGGCAACAGGCGCTTCATCTCCTGAACCTATTGAATCGACGCATCCGCTGGGACACCGCTCTGCGCGGCCTGCTGCTGCTCCTGGCGAGCCAAGTACAGGGCCTCGAAGTTAACCGGTTGTAAGAGCACGGGCGCGAAACCGGCGCGCGTCACGGCGTCGGAAACGATTTCGCGGGCATAAGGAAAGAGGATGTTCGGGCAGGCAATCGAGAGCAATGGTTCAAGATTCTCCTCCGGAACATTAGCGACCCGAAAAATACCGGCCTGACCAACTTCAACCAGAAACACCGTCTTCTCTTCCAACTTGGCGGTCACGGTAACCGTCAGAGCCACCTCAAAGACGCCGGCGTCGATATTGCGAGCACTGGTCTGCAACTGGATGCCGACATTGGGTGCCTCGCGCTCAAGATAGATTTCCGGCGCGTTCGGCACTTCGATTGAGAGGTCCTTGACGTAAAGCTTTTCAATTGAGAATGCAGGATTGTTTTGTTCGCTCATGATGTCTTCTTGGCAGGTAAATCGTTAAGGGAAATGTTCCAGCGCCAGATCAAATGCTCCCGACGCCGAGCAACGGCGTCAGTTGCCCAGAGTGGTCAAGCGCCACGAGTTCGTCACAGCCGCCGACATAGGTCTCGCCGATGTAGATCTGCGGGACCGTGCGGCGGCCGGTTTTTTGCATCATCTCGGCACGGCGCTCCGGCTCAAGGTCGATGCGCACCTTCTCGATATCGCTCACGCCCCGGGCGCGCAGCAAGCGCTCGGCCCGCACGCAATAAGGACAAACAGCCGTCGAATACATGAGTACGCGCGGCGCTTCGCTCATTTCTTCGAACCCTTTTTGAGTGGCAAGCCGGCCTCGCCCCAGGCCACGACCCCGCCTTCTAAATTATGTACTTTAGAAAATCCGAGTTTACCCAGCTGTGAACAGGCACTGGACGAGCGCGCGCCCGACTGACAGACAAAGAGCAGTGGACTGTCCTTAAATTTCTCGAGTTCGCCGACGCGCCCGGCAAGCTGGGCGGAAGGAATATTGCGCGACTCGGGTAGATGCCCGGCGACGTACTCGGCGGGCTCACGCACGTCGATTACCAGCGCATTTTCGCGGTTGATAAGTAGCGTCGCCTGAGTCGGCGTCAGCGCGTTCCCGCCACCCGGACGTCGGAAGGTGGTCGTGAGCAGCATCGCGCCGCTAAGCACGGCGATGATCACAAGATAGATGTTTTGCTGAATGAATTCCAAACCAAACTCCAAAGACAACGGATGACAGAAAAGAACAGGCCAACAAGAATAGCGGACAACTGCCGGACGCGGGGCGCCGGGCAATAACTCAACCCAGTGACTTAGTCAGTCGCCGCAAAAAACTTCACGCATCATGCCAATCAACTGCAGCGTGCGCGCATCGCCGACACGATAATAAACGCGGTTGGCGTCCTTGCGCGTCAGCAGAACACCTTTTTCGCGCAAAATTGCCAGATGCTGGGAAATGTTGCTTTGTGAAGTACCAACCGCCTCAACGATTTCTTGTACGCAAGCCTCCTGATCACCCACCACACAAAGTATCTTGAGGCGAAGCGGATGTGATATCGATTTGAGCGCACGCGCCGCCTGCTCGATATGTTCCTGCTTGTCGATGATGCTAATCTGGATGGCCACGATCGACTAGGCTCGTTAGGAGTAAAGATTCATTATAAAATAATTCCCTGATCCAAGGGTGTTCCGACAAGATTGCCCGAACCAAGCGGAACGTACCGCTCCGCGACGCAAAAAAAAGGAATAGCCGCTCTCCCCTACCATGAAAAAGAACATTCTGCGGCGCCATGGCGACGCACAGCTATCGACCAGTTGCCGCTGCGCGCGACAACGGCATTTGCTTCAGATGCACGTCTGTCGCCATTTCCCCGGATGACGACATCGCCTCCCCCTCCCCGACCGGCGTTCCCTTTGTTCAAGAATTCAAACCGGACGACGCGCCGATACCCATCTACCGCTACTGCCCGAGCGCTGTTGGTTGTCACATTAGTGGCGACCACGTTCTTTACCCCGGCGTTCGCCACCAAGGATCGGCAGGCAGCGCGCGCCAGCGCCCCGGCGAAGGCAGAAGTCGCCGAAAAACAGACCGACCTGAAGGAGTTGCGGGGCCAGATCGAGTCTCTGCGCAAGGAAATGGCGGCCGCAGAAGGCTCTCGCGCCGACACCGCCGATCAGTTAAAGGATGCCGAGCAAGAAATCTCGACTACCCAGCGCGATCTGCATGAACTTGAGACACAGCGCGGCGAACTGCAGGCAACGCTAAAGGACCTCGGCACGCAGTCGCGCGACCTGGCAGACCGGCTAAACGGCCAGCAGAGCCAGCTCGAAAAACTAGTCTACCGTCAATACTTGCAGGGCAACCCCGATTCGCTGCACCTCTTGCTCAACGGCGACGATCCCAACCAACTGGCCCGCGATCTGCACTATCTTGCCGCCGTCGGTCGCGCCCGCAGCCAGCTGCTGCACGAAATGGAAAACACACTGCAACGCAAGCACGCGCTCGCCGCCGACACGCAGGAACGCGCCGCACAACTGGCGGCCATCGAAGCCAGGCAGAAGGAACAACACAGTAAGCTGCTTTCGCAGCGCGAGCAGCGCAAGGCCACTCTGGAAAAAATATCAGCAAAAATCGCCGCGCAACGACGCGAAATCGGCAGCCTGCAGCGCGACGAAAAGCAGCTTTCCCAGCTCATTGAGCGGCTGACCAAGATCCTCGCCGCCAAACCCGCGCCTCGCAAAGAAAGCCCGCGCAAGGCCGAAACCAAAGCAGCGGCATCCAAAGCAGAGCCAAAGGAGGCGCGCAAAGAAGCCCCCAAACCCGCCGCCAAGGAGCCGGTCGACAAGACACCGGCCACGGAACTGGCCAACGAACGCACGCCGGAAGCCAGCCCTGACCACAACTTTGCCCGATTGAAGGGCAGCCTGCGCCTGCCGACCCGAGGTGCAGTCAGCAACCGCTTCGGCGCAGCGCGACAGGAAGGCAGCAACTGGAAGGGACTGTTCATTCGCGCAGGGGCCGGCAGCGAGGTGAAAGCCATTGCCGGCGGGCGAGTCGTCTTTGCCGACTGGATGCGCGGATTTGGCAACTTGCTGATCGTCGATCATGGCGACAGCTATCTGTCGATCTACGGCAACAATGATTCACTTCTCAAACAGGTGGGTGACACCGTGCGCGGCGGCGATACGATCGCAGCGGTGGGCAACAGCGGAGGCAACCCGGAATCCGGTTTATACTTTGAACTACGGCATCAAGGGCAACCGCTCGACCCGCTCAAATGGGTCAACATAAAATGATTTCGGCATTGGAGTAAGACGGATGGGCAACTGGAAAAAGGCCGGCTTGATTGGCGTCGGATTGGTTGGTGGCGTTCTGATCAGCCTGCAGTTTTCGGCAATAGCCGAAAAGGAAACGCGCGCCGGACTACCGATCGAGGAGCTGCGCACCTTTGCCGAGGTATTCAGCGCCATCAAGCAAGGCTACGTCGAACCGGTCGAGGACAAGAAGCTGATCACCTACGCGATCAGCGGCATGCTGTCAAACCTTGACCCGCACTCCACCTACCTTGACGCCGATGCGTTCAAGGATCTTCAGGTCGGCACACAGGGCGAATTCGGCGGCCTCGGGATCGAGGTTGGCATGGAGGACGGTCTGGTCAAGGTCATCTCTCCCATCGAGGATACGCCCGCCTATCGTGCCGGCGTGAAATCCGGTGATCTGATTTTCAAGCTCGACGACACGCTGGTCAAAGGCCTGACCCTCTCCGATGCCGTAAAGCGCATGCGCGGTAAGCCCAAGACCCCGATCAAACTGACCATCCTGCGCAAAGGCGAATCGAAACCGCTTGAGATTACCCTGATGCGCGAAGTCATCAAGGTGCAGAGCGTCAAATCGAAACTCGTTGAAGAAGGCTACGGCTATCTGCGCGTCACCTCCTTCCAGGAGAATACCGCTGCGGCGGTGGTCAAGCACCTCAGCGATCTCTACAAACCCGGCCCGCTCAAGGGCCTCGTACTTGATCTGCGCAACGATCCGGGCGGCCTGTTGAACGGCGCCGTGGGCGTCGCCGCCGCTTTCCTGCCGCCGAAAACGCTGGTCACCTCGACCGACGGGCGCACGGCAGACGCTAAGCATCAATTCTTCGCTTTGCCCGAGGATTATCTGCGCGGCAGCAAGGATGACTACATCAAGAACCTGCCGGCCGAAGCCCGCAAGGTGCCGATGATCGTCTTGGTCAACGGCGGGTCCGCGTCGGCTTCCGAGATCGTCGCCGGCGCCCTGCAAGACCACAAACGCGCCCTCGTCCTCGGCACCCCAACCTTCGGCAAGGGCTCGGTGCAAACCGTCCTGCCGTTGCCCGGCAATACGGCCATCAAGCTGACCACGGCCCGCTACTACACACCATCCGGGCGCTCGATCCAGGCCAAGGGGATCGTTCCCGACATTGCGGTCGAAGAAACGGCCAACGGCAGTTCAGGACAGCATCTGCGCGAGGCAGACCTCGAACGTCACTTGTCGAACGACAAGGAAAAGGATGCCGCCACCCCGACCAAGGAGACGCCCGTCAAGCCGCAAAGCAAGGCGCCGGCCAAGTCAAAAAGCAGCAACGGCAAGGACGAAGGCGACGAGCCGAACGAGCCGCTGAGCCACGAACTGGCCGCGAAGAGCGACTATCAACTGGGTCAGGCGCTGAATCTTCTCAAGGGACTGCAGATCATGCAGAATAGGCAGTAGAGTCCATAGCCACGGAGGGGATATGAAACGACCACCGGTCGCCTTGCCGAGCAAGTCGGCACCGATCCGCAAGGAACGGAATATCCAGTTCTCAAAATTCCCTCCGGGCCAGGTGCCGGAAGCTTCCGACTACCTTGGAAAAGTCGAACACGTGGAAGTCGAGCCACACAATGAGCGTCGCGCGGTCGGTGTTGCCTACGATCTGCACGAGCACTCGCTGCAGGAGCTTGAAGGCACGCTTGAGGACAAGGGCTACCACCTCGACAACACGCTGATTAGCAAGATGATGCGAGCGCTGATTTACTACATTGAGGAAACCCAACTGCACAACCTCGAGGCGCCCGATCGACCGATGAAACGCTCGCAGAGCGAAGCCTATACTCACGCTTGGGAACAACACCCACACGGCGACCACGACGACACCCCACCAGAATGGCGCGAATACAAGTAATGCCCACACTCTCATGAATGACCAACAACTGCTGCGCTACAGCCGCCACCTGCTGCTCAACCAGATCGGTATCGAAGGACAGGAAAAGATCGTCGGCGCGCATGCGCTGGTGATCGGTGCCGGCGGCCTCGGCTCACCGGCGGCCCTTTATCTCGCCTCGGCGGGCGTCGGCCACATCACCCTGGCTGACGGCGATACCGTCGACCTCACCAACCTGCAACGGCAAATCTTGCATACCCAGGATCGCGTCGGGCAACTGAAGGCACTCTCCGGGCAAACGGCGCTGGCGCTCATCAACCCCGAAGTGGTGGTCACGCCAATCACTGAGCGACTGGCCGGCGAACACCTGGAAACGCTGGTGGCTGATGCCGACGTGGTGCTCGACTGCTGCGATAATTTCGCCACCCGCCACGCGGTTAATCGCGCCTGCGTGAAACACCGCACACCATTGGTCTCTGGCGCAGCCATCCGTTTCGACGGGCAACTCTCAGTCTACGATTCACGGCGTGAGGAAGCCCCCTGCTACCACTGCCTGTTTCCGGAGGGGGAGGAAGTCGAAGAAGTGCGCTGCGCGGTGATGGGCGTCTTCGCGCCACTGACCGGCATCATTGGCGCCATGCAAGCGGCCGAAGCACTGAAGCTGATCGTTGACGCCGGGGAGCCGGCAGTGGGCCGACTGCTGCTGCTCGACGGCTTATCAATGGAATGGCGCAGCGTGAAATTTGGCAAGGATCCGCATTGCGCGGTGTGTGGGTCCAGGTGACGGCTCCTACGCCTGACGGCGTAGGCTTCCCAACTCATTGGCCGCTGCCTGCGCAATGCGCGCAGGGCGGATGCAGCCTCCGTGAGCTGCGACGAACAATCCTGCCGCCTTAAGAATAACGATCCCTTCGACGATCGCTTCGGTACGGAGATCCTGGCTGGCGTTGCGGTCGTGAATCTTCCCGCACGTCACACACGGCCAATCCCGAGCCGAAAGTTTCAGTTCCTTGTTGATCGCGCCGTAGCACGCGCAACGCTTTGACGAAGGACCCCCGCGGTCGATCTTGGCGATTCGCCCGAACAGTTTGCTTGCGGCCACACCATCATCCGCAAGGATCGCGGCAAACTCCTTGCCGGTCGATTCTCTGGAAATCGTGTCAGTCTTGATCTTGCCGAGAATCGGGCGATGCATCACCGCCCTGACGTAACCAATCTTGGGCAAGACAACTGAGCCATTGCCGAGGGTAAAGCGTTGCGGCTATTGAAAGCATTGGCGAGCCGCATGCTTTTTCTTGAAGCGCGGGCATTTGGCGCTTGGTGACAAAGTTTTGGTACGCGACATCGAGGTTGAGTATCGCGTGCTGGAGCGCTTACGAATCACCGTTTTTGCGCCGCGAGAATTCCCCTTTCCAGACCGGCAGCATCGACTTGATCGTATATAGCAGGGAAGCGATTCTTGTCTCGTCGCATGCCGCTTTCTTTATCTCGAGCGCCTTGTGCCAGACAAAGCGGGTACCCCCGAACGGAACCACAAAGATCGGTTCCTGTGAGGGGTTTGGGTGCAGACGAATTTTGCTCGCCTCGAGCACGAGCGTAGCTTATTGAAAATCATCCAGCAGCCTGTCGAGCAACAGAAGAACCCTCCTGTTTAGCCGCCCAAACAACACCGGCGGCGTGCGCCTTATTCCTGTGCGCCGCCAGTGCCTCGGGCGCCCGTCCAAGCTCGACGCCGACGCCTAAAGGTCGCTTCGCGGCAGATCGCTTGGGCAGGGGTTTACGGCGTACTTGCCAAATCGCGCCAGCAGGCGCAAGTCGTTCCCGACCAGCCGCACATCGCGAATTTCTAGGGCGCGCTTGCCTTCCAGCGACGCAAGCACCGGCAGGTTGAACATGCCGCGCGCGGCGTCGCCAATCAGATAGGGCGCCAGATAAAGCAGCAACTCGTCGACCAACCCCGCGCGCAATAGCGAACCATTGAGCTTGAAACCGGCTTCGGCATGCACTTCGTTGATGCCGCGTCGGCCGAGTTCGGCCAGCAGGGCCGACAGATCGACCTTGCCGCCGGACCCCGGCAACAAGACGACCTCGGCACCACGTTGTCGCAGCGCGGCAATTCTCCCGGCGTCTTCGACTGCAGCGGCGACGAGCACCCCGCCGTCGCGCAAAACTTTCGCCTCGAGCGGCAACTCAAGGCGGCTATCGACAAGCACCTTGAGTGGCTGACGCGAAGTCTCGACACCACGCACGTTGAGCTGCGGGTCATCGTCGCGTACCGTGCCGATCCCTGAAAGGATGGCGCAGGCACGGGCGCGCCAGCGGTGGCCATCCTGGCGCGCCGCCGGCCCCGTGATCCACTGGCTGACGCCGTTCTCCAGCGCCGTCTTGCCGTCGAGACTGGCCGCCAGTTTCATGCGCAGCCACGGTCGCCCGCGCGTCATGCGCGCGACAAAACCCAGATTAAGCTCCTCCGCCTCGCTGGCCAGCAAGCCACAATCGGCGACAATGCCCGCCTTGCGCAGCACGGCCAGCCCCTCGCCCGCCACCTGCGGATTGGGGTCCTGCATCGCCGCAACGACGCGTGCCACACCGGCAGCAACCAGGGCATCGGCGCACGGCGGCGTGCGCCCGTGATGGCTGCAGGGTTCAAGAGTTACATAGGCGGTGGCGCCACGTGCGGCATCGCCGGCAGCGCGTAATGCCACGATTTCCGCGTGCGCTTCGCCGGCCCGCTCGTGCCAGCCTTCGCCAACAACTCGGCCGGCCTTGACGATGATGCAACCGACACGCGGATTGGGGGTCGTGGAATAAAGGCCGCGCTGCGCCAAGCGCAACGCACGCGCCATGGATTCGTGGTCGACGGCACTGAACATGGCTGAACTAGCGGGGACGGCGCAGTGGGGGACGGGTAACTTCGCGGATCAGATCGGAGAACTCGTCCACATCCTCGAAGTTGCGATAGACCGAAGCGAAACGTACGTAAGCGACCTTGTCGAGCTTCTTCAACTCGCGCATGACCATCTCGCCGACCTTTTCCGAAGGAATTTCACGTTCACCGAGGGCCAGCAGCTTCTCCTCGATCCGGGCAATGGCACCATCGACTGCCTCGGTGGTCACCGGACGTTTGCGCAAGGCCAGCCACAGGCTGGCGGACAGTTTCTCGCGCTCAAAATCGACCCGCGAGCCGTTCTTCTTGACCACCTGGGGCAGGCGGATTTCCGCCCGCTCGTACGTCGTAAAACGTTTATCGCAAGCCAGGCAACGCCGCCTGCGGCGGACGACATCGCCATCGTCGTTGATACGCGTATCAGCAACGATCGTTTCGTCGGCGCCGCAGAACGGGCACTTCATCGCAACCTACGCGCCGTAGACCGGAAACTTCTTGCACAGGACGGCAACTTCGCCGCGTACGCGCGCCAGCACCGCCTCATCGCTTGGCGCTTCGAGAACGTCAGCGATCAGGTGGGCGACCTGCTCGGCTTCGATCTCGGTAAAACCGCGCGTCGTCATGGCTGGCGAGCCGATCCGGATGCCTGAAGTAACGAAAGGCTTCTGCGGATCGTTCGGAATCGAGTTCTTGTTGACCGTGATGTGCGCGCCGCCCAAGGCGACTTCGGCGGCCTTGCCAGTGATGTTCTTGGCGCGCAGATCGACCAGGAAGACGTGCGATTCGGTGCGCCCAGAAATGATGCGCAGGCCCCGCTCTTCCGACAGCACACGGGACATCACTCGGGCGTTGGCCACCACCAGTTCCTGGTAATTGCGGAACTCGGGCGTCGCCGCTTCCTTGAACGCGACGGCTTTGGCGGCGATCACATGCATCAGCGGACCGCCTTGCAACCCGGGAAAAATCGCCGAGTTGATGGCTTTCTCGTGCTCGGCCTTCATCAGGATGACCCCGCCGCGCGGACCGCGCAGCGTCTTGTGCGTGGTCGAGGTGACCACGTCGGCGAACGGCACCGGATTGGGGTAACAACCGGCGGCAATCAGGCCGGCGTAGTGCGCCATGTCCACCCAGAAAATGGCGCCGATTTCCTTGGCTACCTTGGCGAAGCGTTCGAAGTCGATACGCAGCGAATAGGCGGAAGCGCCGGCGATGATGATCTTCGGCTTGTGCTCGCGCGCCAGCGCTTCCATCTTGTCGTAATCGATTGCCTCGTTCTCGTTGAGGCCGTAGGCGACGACGTTGAACCACTTGCCGGACATGTTGAGCGGCATGCCGTGCGTCAGGTGCCCGCCTTCGGCCAGGCTCATGCCCATGATCGTATCGCCCGGCTTGGCAAAGGCCAGCAGCACGGCCTGATTGGCCTGCGACCCGGAGTTCGGCTGCACGTTGGCGCAATCGGCGCCGAACAGCTTCTTCAGGCGGTCGATGGCGATTTGCTCCGCGACGTCGACGTATTCACAACCGCCGTAGTAGCGCTTGCCCGGATAACCTTCGGCGTATTTGTTGGTCAGCTGCGAGCCCTGCGCTTCCATAACCGCGCGGCTGACATAATTTTCGGAAGCGATCAGCTCGATGTGATCTTCCTGGCGGCGATTTTCGTTCGTAATCGCTTGCCAGAGTTCAGGGTCAACCTTCGCCAGGGTGTCTTTAGCGGAAAACATCGTATGCCTCACAAGCCTTTGAAAAAGGCTGAAATTGTAGCACGCACATGACAAGCAAACCCTACGGCAACTCGTCGAGTCCGCCGACCGACAAGTGCGCCGTATCGCCCCAGACCTCCAGAACCCACTGATCCCCCTTGACCAACACCCAGGTAATTCCCGCATTGGGAATCAGAAAGTCGCGCGGCAACTCGAGCGGATGACCGCGCACGAAGCGGTTGACGAGATCAAGCACGCCGCCGTGCGTCACGAGCACCACGCTCTGCCCACGATGCTCGGCGGCGAGACGGCGTAGGCGGCCGATCACGCGCTGATGACACTGACGCAGACTCTCGCCGCCCGCGGGAAGCGCGTAATCGGGATCACGCGTTGCGAAGGCGCGATAATCAGCTGGATGGCGCAGGCGCGCCTCGTCGTAAGTCAAGCCCTCAAACAGGCCATAGGCGCGCTCACGGAACTCTGGCACGAAGGTTGGCGAAAGGTCCAGGGCGGCCGCGATACGCTCGGCCGTCTGCCGGGCGCGCAGCAAATCGCTACTGTAGAGCGCCGTCACCGGCTGGCGCGACAAGCAACGGGCGGCGGCAGCCGCTTGCCTCTGGCCGACCGAATTGAGCGCGATGTCGATTTGCCCCTGAATGCGTTTTTCGGCATTCCAGTCCGTTTCGCCGTGGCGGACCAGACAGATGCGAGTCGATTCCATAAGTCTACCCAATGAACAAACGGTGAGCACGAATCAATTCGGCCCCGCAAGCGGGGCCGAACGGCGGCGGGTAGCGAGGACCGCCTAGTTGCCCGCCACCTTCATCTGCTCGATGAGAATCGAACCCACCTGCTTCGAGCCGCGCACCAGCACGTCGTTGCCGACCGCCGCCACATGGCGGAACATGTCGCGCAGGTTGCCAGCGATGGTGATCTCCTCAACCGCATGGACAATCTCGCCGTCCTCGACCCAGAAGCCTGCAGCGCCGCGCGAATAGTCGCCATTGACGTAGTTGACTCCCTGGCCGAGCAGTTCGGTGACCAGCAGACCGCGCCCCATTTTCTTGAGCAAGCCGCGAAAATCGCGCTTGCCAGGCTGCACAATGAGGTTGTGACAGCCGCCCGCGTTGCCGGTGCTCTGCATCCCCAGTTTGCGCGCCGTATAGGCGCTTAGAAAATAGCCTTGCAGGACACCATCGACAACCACCTCGCGGTCCTGCGTCGCCACGCCGTCGCTGTCGAAGTAACTGCTCGCCAAACCGCCACGTAAATGCGGGCGTTCGCCGATCTGCACCTTCTTCGAGAAGACACGTTTACCGAGGCTATCGACAAGAAAAGAGGTCTTGCGATAGAGACTGCCGCCGCTTACCGCATGCACGAAGCTGCCAACCAAGGAGGAGGCCAGCGGGGCCTCGAACAGCACGGGCACCTGGCATGTCTTGATTTTGCGCGCACCGAGACGCGACAGCGCGCGCCGGGCGGCATAATCGCCGATGGCTTCCGGCGTGGCGATCTGCTGCGGGTCGCGCGAGGTCGAATACCAATCGTCGCGCTGCATTGCGTCGTTCTTGCCGGCAATCACCGAACAGGACAGGTAGTGCCGCGACGTCGGGTAACCGCCCATGAAGCCGAGGCTGTTGGCCGAAACGAACTGGCCTTCCTGCATCGAGACGGTCGCCCCTTCCGAATTGGCAACCTGCGAACTGACGGCAAAGGCTGCCTGTTCGCAGCGCTGTGCCAGTTCGATGGCGCCATCGACCGAAAGTAGCCACGGGTGATAGAGATCGAGATCCGGCAAGCGCTCGCAGCCCTTGGCGAGCAACCCCTCCTCCGGCAAACCGGCACAGGGGTCGGGCGCGGTGAAACGAGCGATGTTGAGCGCCGCCTCGACCGTCTCGCGCAAGGCCTGCGCCGAAAAATCCGAAGTACTCGCGTAGCCCTTCTGCTGACCGACATATACTGTCACGCCGATCCCCTTATCACGGTTGTACTCGATCGTCTCGACCTCGCTGCAACGCACCGTGACGGACTGGCCGAAGCCCTCGGAGACGTCGGCCTCGCAGGCGCTGGCGCCGAGTTTTCGCGCGTGCGCCAGCACATCCTGCGCATACTCCTGCAGGGTCTCCAGACGGTTACTGAAACGGGATTCGGGCGGGGAAGAAACGGAGGATGGCGACATGGGAAGGAGAAGGCAGCGTTGAAAGTCGCTATCATAGCAGTTCGCCACAAGGCATCTGTTTCAGTGATCATCCGATCCACGCGCCAAGCCAGGCGACCCGCGAACGCACCAAAAGACGAGCCGCAGACCCATGAGCATCCCTGAAGAAGAGACCCCCCCCCTCTCCAAGACGCAGCGCAAACAAGCGATGGAAGACCTGCAGGCACTGGGCGAAGAGCTCGTCGCCCTGTCCGCCGACCGGATCAAGAAGATCGACATCCCTGAGAGTCTGCGCGACGCGGTGCGCGAAGCGCAACGCATGACACGGCTCGACGAAGCCAAGCGCCGGCAGATCCAGTACGTCGGCAGACTGATGCGCAGCGTCGACCCCGAGCCAATCCGCGCTGCCCTGGCCCTAGTACGCGGCGAATCGGCCAGCGAAACGGCCAAGTTGCATCGCCTCGAGCGCCTGCGGACCGAGTTACTGGCCGATGAGAAGATCCTGCACGAGATCGCTACGCTGTATCCGTCGATCGACCTGCAGCATCTGCGCTCGCTACGCCGTTCGGCGCTCAAGGAGCAGGAGCAGAACAAGCCGCCGCGCAGCTATCGCGCGATCTTTCAGGTACTCAAGGAACTCGAAGGTATCGACACCGAGGAAGCCGGGAATGACCAACAAACCGACAAATGACGAGCTGCTGATCGGCCTGGTGTCGATCAGCGACCGCGCCTCGCAGGGTGTCTACGAAGACAAGGGGATTCCAGCGCTACAGGAATGGTTCGGCGCCGCGCTGGCCAGCGCGTGGCGCATGGAAACACGCCTGATCCCGGACGACCAGCCGTCGATCGAGCGGACCCTGCGCGAACTCGTCGACCAGGTCGGCTGCCATCTCGTCCTGACCACGGGCGGCACCGGCCCAGCGCCGCGCGATGTCACGCCGGAAGCGACACTGGCCGTGGCCGACAAGGTACTGCCCGGTTTCGGCGAGGAGATGCGGCGCATCAGCCTGAACTTCGTGCCGACCGCCCTCCTCTCGCGGCAGCTCGGCGTCGTGCGCGGCAAGGCGCTGATCCTCAATCTGCCGGGCCAGCCGAAATCGATCCGGGAGACGTTGGAAGGGATCAAAGGGCCGGATGGCACGCCGACAGTGACCGGCATTTTTGCCGCTGTGCCCTACTGCATCGACCTGATCGGCGGGCCCTACGTGGAAACCGTTGACGCCGTCGTCCAGGCCTTCCGGCCCAAGTCGGCGATCCGGCCCAAGCCAGCCGGTTGACCCCGACCGCCGCTAGTCGGCGGGATATTCGCGATAGCGGCCGATTTCGTAATCGCCGCCGTGCTCCTCAAGTTCGACCGGCTCAAGCAGATAACGCCGGCCATCGTGGGAGAATTCCAGTTTCTCGCGCAGGTCAAAGCTGGCAGACGGCAACACCAGATGCGCCTCTCCTGGACCGTTACCCTCGCGCAGCCAGATGCCGGGAATCGGTTCCGCGGCAGAAACCCCGCTCGTGCGCGGCCCCAATTCGACGCTCTGCGCCTGCCGCGACAACGACTGGATGCCGACATTGGCTTGCGAGTCGCTTTCCTTGCTGTAACGCCGCACCACGCCGAGCACCCAGTTGTCGCCTCCTTCCGGCTGCATGCCAAGCAGGGCGCCGACCTTGAGCCACTCGCCACACAACTCGGCGACCCCTGCACCGAAACCGCCCAGACTGACGTTCTCGACGACCCAGCTTTCGGCATTGCGCTCCTTGCCCAGACGCGCCACTTTGCCGGCAAACACCGTAAAACAGTCGTCGAAGCCGTGCAGTACGGCGATGCGTGTCTTCACGGCATAGCGCTGATGCTCACGTTGCGGGGGCTCGGGCGCCCAGTAGAGCGCCAGATGGCGCAGCACGGGCAACAGCACCTTGGGCGGATAGGGCGCGCCAAGGTTGAGCTCGCCCGGCAGATCCCCCCGCTCGACCGTGCGGATGAGTTCGTTCAAGGCCTTCGGTGCACTGCCCGGCGAGAAGAAGCGCAGGGTCGCCGTCACCTGACCCGGCAGCCGCGCCAGGCGCACCGGTGCCGCACCTTGCGCCGCATCGACCCAATAGACGCTATCCGGGTGCACGGCGGTGGAAAAGACGAAGCCCGACAACAAGTGGGCGACCAGGCGATCGGCCAGCTCGATTTCGAGTGGAAGCAGACTACCCATCGACGACGAGTGCAAGACCAGCGCTTGCAGGTACTGCTGCATCGCACTGGTTCCCCCTAGCTGGGGATACAGCTGCAAGCTCTTGTGCAGATACCCCGCGGCTTCCGCGGCCAGGTAAGCCTGCCCAAGTCCGCGCCACAGTTCGTCGCCAATCGGTCCATAGCGATACGCCATCCATTTCAGCTGCGCGGCGCGCGCCGCCAGCAGCCGTGCGGCGGCCAGCGGCAGCGCCGACTTGAGCGCGTCGCTGCCCTTCTCCTTCGGGTTTTGCCGGACACGCTCTAGGCAATACGCATACAGCCCGGCGATCTCGCTCCAATATGCGTAGTTGATCGACCACAGCCGGCGCTCTTCGACCTTCGAAAGACGCGGCGAATTCAGGTAGTCGCGCGCCAGGCGGCGCAGATGCGGCTGGGCGGCCTCGTCCAGCTGGCGCAACACCTTGAAATAATGATCCACACGAAAATCGTCGACGTGGTGCAGGGACTCGAACCAGCCAAGAACCTCATCAACCACCTTGGCGTCATTATCGACCGGTAACTCGGCCAGAATGCGTTTCAGCTCGCGGGCATCGGCCAGCGGGTGATCGGAACGCGGGGAAAACAGATTGAGGATCATCGGGCCGGGCCTCTTCGCATGACAAGGGCAAAAATAGCATTGATAGCAGCAGTATAGGACGCTCGCCCCGCGCCGCCAAACGTCGCCGCGGATCAGCCGGTAGCCTGCGCCACTCGGCGCTCGAGCAAGGCGAGTCCCCAGGCCACGCCAAAACCGGTCAGATCGCTGGCCACGGCGCCGAGTCCGCCCTCGCAACTAGCGGCCGAGAGGTCAGCATGCAGCCAGCGCCGCTTGCCGACAAAGCGCTTGAGAAAAAGCGCAGCGAGAATGTGGTCAGCCTCGTCCTCGAGCGAGCATTGCTTGATGTCGGCAACCTTGCTGTCCAGCTCGGCCGCGTAGTCGGCATCGTGTGGAAACAGGCAGACGCGCTCGCCGCTAGCCACCCCGGCCGCCACGGCGTCGTCGCCCAGTGACACATCGCTGGCGAAGATGCCGCCGTAGCGCGTCCCCAGCGCGGTGATCATGCTGTAGGTCAACGTGGCAAAATCGATCAGTAATTCCGGCTTGACCCCGCCGACGCCCCGCGCGGCCAGGGTCAGCGTGTCGGCCAGGACCATGCGCCCCTCGGCGTCGGTATGTACGACTTCGATCGTCGTACCGTCGAGCGCCTTGACGATGTCGCCCTGCTGGTAAGCCCGCGGGCTCAGATGGTTCTGCGCTACCGCCAGCCAGACATCGAGCCGCAGTGGCAGCCTTCGGCGAGTCGCCGCAAGCAGTAGCCCAAGCGCGACCGCCGAGCCGTTCATGTCTTCGTGCATGCCGGCCATGGACTCCGCCTGTTTCAGGTTGTGGCCACCGGTATCGAAACAGATCCCTTTACCGATTAAGGCCACGCGGCCACGTGCGCGCTTGGGAACGTAGGAGAGACGGACGATCGCGCCATCCTTCTCGTGACTCCCCTGCGCCACCGCGACAAACGCCCCGGCGCCCATCTTCTGCAAGGCATCGAAATCGAATTCTTCGCGATCCCAGCCCTCTTCGCGCGCCAGCGCCTTGATGCGCTGGCGATAGACACCCGGCGTCAGCGCGTTGGGCGGCAGAGCGGTGAGCTGGCGGGCCAGCACGTTGCCCGCAGCACAGGCGGCGACCGCCGAAAGATCGCCCACCCAGCCGCACAAAAGAATGCGCTGCAGCGGTTTAGGGGGTGCCTTGCGCTGCGCCGGCAAGGATACGCCATTGACCCAGGCAGCATAGACGGCACAGGCCGCCATGGCCGCGCGCTGCGCGGCATCACCGCACAACTCGACGGCCAGCGCCGCGGGATGCTCCGCAAGCAGCGTGCACACGGCTTGACGCAGCAGCGTCGCGCGCTCGAAGGCACTTGTTTGCGCATCGAACATCGCCCAGACGTAGAGCCCGCCATCGACGCCGGCTGCCGAAACCGGCGTCTTGGCGAGATCGGCGAGCTTCTCGCCGCGCCGCTCGAGGGTCGCCCGCAGCAGATCGCGCCCGACCAGGTCTTCCGGCAGTTTCGCGCAGCGCGAAAGAACGATTAGCGTATGGCGCACACGGCGCAGATCGGCGGGTTTAGGCGACTGCTTCAGTTCGGCGAGCATCGAGGCGTCCTATCCATTACAATCGGCACGATTATATCGACACCGAAATCGCATGCAGCCGTATCTTGACCTGATGCGCCACGTCCTCGAACATGGCACCCCCAAAGCAGACCGCACCGGCACCGGCACGCGCTCGGTCTTCGGCTGGCAGATGCGTTTCGACCTGGGCGCCGGCTTCCCGCTGCTGACCACCAAGAAGCTGCACCTGCGCTCGATCATCCATGAATTGCTGTGGTTTCTGCAGGGCGACACCAACATTCGCTATCTGAAGGAAAATGGCGTGCGCATCTGGGACGAATGGGCCGACGCCAACGGCGACCTCGGGCCGGTGTACGGTCACCAGTGGCGCCACTGGAAGACGCCCGACGGGCGCGAAGTCGACCAGATCGTCCAACTCGTCGACGGTCTGAAGAACAACCCTGATTCGCGCCGCCATCTGGTGACGGCGTGGAATCCCGGCGACGTCGAGCGGATGGCGCTGCCGCCCTGCCACGCCTTCTTCCAGCTCTACGTCGCGCCGGCGGCGCCCGGCGACGCCGACCCGCGACCGAAGCTCTCCTGCCAACTCTACCAGCGCAGCGCCGATATCTTCCTCGGCGTGCCCTTCAATATCGCCTCCTACGCGCTGCTGACGCTGATGCTGGCGCAGGTCTGCAACTTCCAGCCGGGCGATTTTGTCCATACGCTGGGCGACGCGCACCTCTACAGCAATCACTTCGAGCAGGCCCGCTTGCAGCTATCGCGCGACCCACGCGTCTTGCCATCGATGCATTTGAATCCCGACGTGCGCGACCTGTTCGCCTTCCGCTTCGAGGACTTCACGCTCGAAGGCTACGACCCTCTCCCTCACATCGCGGCCCCGGTCGCCGTATAAGACCATGAGCATCAATACAACGCCGGCCTGGCAGGCGCTCGCTGCCCACGCAGCGCAAATCAAGCCGCGCCATCTGCGCGAGCTGTTCGCCGCCGACGCACAACGCTTCCGCAAGCACTCCCTGCGCCTCGGCGAGGTCCTCTACGACTACTCCAAGCAGCGCGTCGATAGCGAGACGATCCGCCGTCTCGGCGACTTGGCACTCGCCGCCGACGTCATCGGCGGTATCGAACGCATGTTCGCTGGCGAGCCGATCAATACTAGCGAGGGGCGCGCCGCGCTGCACGTCGCGCTGCGTCAGCACGACGATGTGCCGATGTTCGTCAAAGGGCAGAATGTCATGCCGGACGTGCGCGCCACACACGACAAGATGCGCTATTTCTGCGACGCGGTGCGCGCTGGCCACTGGCGTGGCTATGCCGGCGAGCCGATCCGCAGCGTAGTCAACCTCGGCATCGGTGGTTCCGACCTTGGCCCGCGCATGGCCACCACGGCGCTCAGTTCCTTTGGGCACCCAGCGCTCGCCGTGCACTATGTGTCCAACCTCGACGGCGCCGACCTCGCACCGGTGCTTGAAAGACTCGACCCGCGCTCGACGATGTTTGTCGTCGCCAGCAAGACCTTCACCACAGTCGAAACGTTAACCAATGCGCGCACCGCGCGCGACTGGCTGCTCACCCACGCCGGCGACGCGAGCGACACGGCGATGGCCAGACAGATGGTCGGCGTCACGGCCAGCCCGGCGGCGGCGCTGCAGTTCGGCATCCATCCAGATCACGTGTTCAAGTTCTGGGACTGGGTCGGCGGACGTTTCTCACTGTGGTCGGCGGTCGGCCTGCCGCTCGCGCTGGCCATCGGCATGGACAACTTCGAGCGCCTCCTCGCAGGCGCGCATGATCTCGACGAACACTTCCGCAGCGCGCCGGCGGAAAAAAACCTGCCGCTGCTGATGGCCCTGATCGGCATCTGGAACATCAATTTTCTCGGCGCCGGCAATCTCTCGATCGCCCCCTACAGCCAGTCTTTGCACTATCTACCGCAATATCTGCAACAACTCGAGATGGAGAGCAACGGCAAGAGCGTCGGACAAGACGGTGAGACTCTCGATTACCCGACCGCACCGATCATCTGGGGCGACGCCGGCAGCAATACGCAGCACGCCTACTTCCAGTTGCTCCACCAGGGCAGCCGCTTGATTCCGAGTGAATTTCTCGCCGTCGCGAAGAGCGACTACCCGCTACCCGGCCATCACGAGCGTCTGCTCGCCAACTGCTTCGCACAAGCCGAAGCGCTGGCCTTCGGCAATCCTGACGAGGACTCGCCGCTCAAGCGCTGCCCCGGCAACCAGCCGTCCTCGACCTTGGTTCTGCCGCACCTCGACCCTTATTACCTGGGACTGCTGCTCGCCGCCTACGAACACAAGACCTTCGTCCAGGGCCTGATCTGGGGGATCAATCCCTTCGACCAATGGGGCGTCGAACTCGGCAAGAAACTCGCCGTCCGGCTGCTACCCGCTGTCGAGGGCGCGTCCCCGCCAAAGGGCTGCGATGGATCGACCGCTGGACTGCTTGCCTACTGCATCAACCTGCGCAACAAGCCGCGCTGATTCTCTTGTTTGATTGATCTTTCCATGCTTTCATTGATCGTCGCCGTCGCGCAGAACCGCGCCATCGGCAAAGAGAATCGGCTGCTCTGGCAACTGCCCGAAGACCTGCGCTACTTCCGTGAAACGACGCGTGGTCAGGCGGTGATCATGGGCCGCAAGACCTGGGAATCGCTGCCCCCCGCTTTCCGCCCGCTGCCCGGCCGGCGCAACATCCTTGTCACGCACGACCGGCAGTATGTTGCCGAGGGCGTCACGGTCACCCATTCGCTGCCTGAAGCGCTGATGGCCGCGGGCGATACGGGCGAAACCTTCGTTATTGGCGGTGCCGAGTTGTACCGGCAGGCGCTGCCGCTGGCGCAACGCTTGTACCTGACGGAAGTGGCGCAGACCTGTGAGGGGGACGTCTTCTTCCCCGAGGTTCCGGCCGCCGACTGGGAGGAGATTTCACGCTCCCAACAACGCAGTGCGTCGGGGATAGAATTCGCCTTCGCTGTTTATCAACGCCGTTAACCGTTTCAAGGAACCCACTAAATGTCTGACGATGGATTTCACGTACACGGTCCCCACGACCACGAAGTCGAACACGTCGCCGAACACGGCGGTGACAATTTCACGTCGCAACTCGCCGTCCTGACAGCCGTCCTGTCTACCATCGGCGCCATTTTCGGCTACATGGGTGGCCATTCGCAGAACGCGGCGCTGCTCTACAAGAACGAGGCGGCGATCCAGAAGACTTCCGCTTCCAACCAGTGGAATTACTACCAGGCGAAGAGCAACAAGCAGAATCTCGCTGAGCTTTCGATCGTCCTGACCACGGGTGATGCGCAGGAAAAATACAAGCAATCCGTCGAGCGCTATAAAAAGGAAAAAGAAGACATCAAGGCCGACGCCGACAAGCTCGAAGCGGCCGCCAAGGAAGCCGATCACGAGAGCGAGGCCGAAATGCACGTGCACGAACGCTGGGCGCTCGCCACCACACTGCTCCAGGTCTCCATCGCCCTTGCCGCGATCACCCTGCTGACGCGCAAGCGCTGGCTGCTGGTTGGCGTCTATGGGGCGAGCGGACTGGGCTTGCTGGCTGGCGTCATGGGCTATCTGCACTTCTGACCCTGAAGCGGAACGCACCATAAAAAACGGCAGGGCAACCCCTGCCGTTTCTTATGGCCGAAGCATCTTCAGCGAACGCAATCCACGAAGTAGGAGGCCGTGCCGTCGACCACTTCCTTGACCAGGCCATGGATGTCGGTCTCGAAGCCAGGAAATTGGTCGTTGAAGTCGCGGGCGAACTGGAGGTAACGCACGATCGTTCCGTTGAAACGCTCGCCCGGAATGAGCAGGGGAATGCCTGGCGGATACGGGGTGAGCAGTATACTCGTGATGCGCCCTTCGAGATCGTCGATCGGCACGCGATCGATCTCGCGGTGCGCCATCTTGGCAAAAGCGTCGGTCGGTTTCATCGCCGGCTCCATGTTCGACAGGTACATCTCGGTCGTCAGACGCGCCACGTCGCTGGCCGAGTAAATTCCGTGGATCTGGTTGCACAGATCCTTCAGTCCGATGCGCTCATAGCGCGGATGCTTGCTGACAAACTCTGGCAGTACCTTCCACAGCGGGTGGTTCCTGTCGTAGTCGTCCTTGAACTGCTGCAACTCGGTGACCATCGTATTCCACCGTCCCTTGGTGATGCCGATGGTAAACATGATGAAGAAGGAGTAGAGGCCGCATTTCTCGACGATCACGCCGTGCTCGGCGAGATACTTGGTGACAATCGCCGCCGGGATACCCGAATCGGCGAAATCGCCGTCCACGTCGAGTCCCGGGGTGATCACCGTGGCCTTGATCGGATCGAGCATGTTGAAGCCCTCGGCAAGATCACCGAAACCGTGCCAGCGCTCGCCGGGCTTGAGCATCCACGCCTCGCGCTCCTCGATCCCCTCTTCCGACAGATCGTCCGGCCCCCAGACCTTGAACCACCAGTCGGCACCCCATTCTTCATCCACTTTACGCATGGCGCGGCGAAAATCGAGCGCTTCGGCAATCGACTCCTCGACCAGCGCTGTACCGGCCGGCGCCTCCATCATCGCCGCCGCGACGTCGCACGAAGCGATAATGGCATATTGCGGCGAGGTCGAAGTGTGCATCAGGTAGGCCTCATTGAAGATGTCGCGATCGAGCTGCCGGCCTTCCGAGTTCTGCACCAGGATCTGCGAGGCCTGCGACAGGCCGGCCAGCAGTTTGTGCGTCGATTGCGTCGAAAAGATCATCGACTCCTTGCAGCGCGGACGGTCGGCGCCGATGGCGTGGTAGTCGCCGTAGAAGTCGTGGAAAGCCGCGTGCGGCAACCACGCCTCATCGAAATGCAGCGTATCAATCTTGCCGTCGAGCATTTCCTTGATTTCCTCGACGTTGTAGAGGATGCCGTCGTAAGTACTCTGCGTGATGGTCAGGACGCGCGGCTTGGCTTTCACGTCGCGCGCGAAGGGATGGGCGGCGATCTTCTTCTGGATGTTCTCCCAGCGGAATTCTTCTTTCGGGATCGGCCCGATAATGCCGTAGTGGTTGCGCGTCGGCATCAGGAAGACCGGCACGGCGCCGGTCATGATGATCGAGTGGAGGACCGACTTGTGGCAGTTGCGATCGACGATGACGACGTCGCCCGGCGCCACGGTCGAGTGCCAGACGATCTTGTTCGAGGTCGAGGTGCCATTGGTCACGAAATAGAGGTGGTCGGCGTTGAAGATGCGTGCCGCATTGCGCTCCGAGGCTGCCACTGGGCCAGTGTGGTCGAGCAACTGGCCGAGTTCTTCCACCGCGTTGCACACGTCGGCGCGCAGCATGTTCTCGCCGAAGAACTGGTGGAACATCTGGCCGACCGGACTCTTCAAGAAGGCGACGCCGCCCGAGTGGCCAGGGCAATGCCAGGAGTACGAGCCGTCCGATGCGTAATGGGTCAGCGCGCGGAAGAACGGCGGCGGCACGCTTTTCAGGTAAGTTTTGGCCTCGCGCACCACGTAGCGGCCGATGAACTCCGGCGTATCCTCAAACATGTGAATGAAGCCGTGCAGTTCGCGCAGCACGTCATTCGGAATATGCCGCGAGGTGCGCGTTTCGCCGTGCAGGAAGATCGGGATGTCCTCGTTGCGGCAGCGGATTTCCTTGACGAAAGCACGCAGCTCGGCGATCGTTTTCCCCGCTTCCTCCGGGCTGAATTCCTCGTCGTCGATCGATAGGATGAAGGCCGAGGCGCGGCTTTGCTGCTGCGCGAACGAAGTCAGATCACCATAGCCGGTAACGCCGAGCACTTCAAAGCCCTCGGCCTCGATCGCCGTGGCCAGCGCCCGGATACCGAGGCCGCTGGCGTTCTCCGAGCGAAAGTCTTCGTCGATGATGATGACGGGAAAATGAAAATGCATTGACTTGCTCCTACGGGGCGACCGCGCGAAAAAAGGACAGCTTAAGCGATTAGATTTTCGGCAAGGTGACGCCGACCTGCCCCTGGTATTTGCCGCCGCGATCCTTGTACGACGTTTCGCAAACCTCGTCGGATTCAAAGAAGAGCACCTGCGCGATGCCCTCGTTGGCATAGATCTTGGCGGGCAGCGGCGTCGTATTGGAAAACTCCAGCGTCACGTAGCCTTCCCATTCGGGCTCGAAGGGCGTCACGTTGACGATGATGCCGCAACGCGCATAGGTACTCTTGCCCAGACACACAGTCAGCACGCTGCGCGGAATGCGGAAGTACTCAACGGTACGTGCCAGGGCAAACGAGTTCGGTGGAATGATGCAAAAATCGTTGTTCACCTCGACGAAGGAATTCGGATCGAAGTTCTTCGGGTCGACGATGGTCGAATTGATGTTGGTGAACAGCTTGAATTCGTTTGAGCAACGGATATCGTAGCCGTAACTGGAGGTGCCGTACGAGACGATCTTCCGGCCGTCGATCTCGCGCACCTGGTTCGGCTCAAACGGCTCGATCATGCCGTGCTGCTCCGCCATGCGGCGGATCCACTTATCGGATTTGATAGACATCGCTGGTCACCCGGACACCGTTAAATAAAGGCGGCTATTTTACGGTTTCCGGGCGACCACGGGGGATTGCTTTGGTCCGCCCCTTTTTTCAGCATCAGGTATTCTGTACGACGATGTTTGGGAACTTGGCGCTCAAATCCTTCGTTCGCTCGGCCACCTTCACCGCGACGCGCCGGGCGATGGACCGGTAGATCTCGGCCGCACGCGAGTCGGGAGCGCCGACCACGGTCGGGCGGCCCGCATCGGCCAGTTCGCGGATCGACAGTTCGAGCGGCAGGGCACCGAGAAACTCGACATCGTAGTCCTTGCACATCAGCTCGCCGCCGCCGTGACCGAAGATATGCTCCTCGTGACCGCAGTTCGAGCAGATATGGATGCTCATGTTCTCGACCAGCCCGATGATTGGAATACCGACCTTCTCGAACATCTTTAGACCCTTGCGCGCGTCGATGAGCGCGATGTCCTGCGGCGTGGTGACGATCACCGCGCCAGTCACCGGCACCTTTTGCGCCAAGGTCAGCTGCGTGTCGCCGGTACCCGGCGGCATGTCGACGACTAGATAATCGACATCGCGCCAGTTGGTCTGGTTGAGCAGTTGCTCGAGCGCCTGGGTGACCATCGGGCCGCGCCAGACCATCGGCGAATCGACGTCGATCATGAAGCCGATCGACATCGCCTGTAGTCCGTACGCCTCCAACGGCTCCATCGACTCACCGTCCTTCGATTCCGGCTGGCGACCGGAGAGGCCGAGCATCTGCGGCTGCGACGGTCCGTAGATGTCGGCATCGAGCAGGCCCACTGTGGCACCTTCCTGGGCCAGCGCCAGCGCCAGATTCACGGCTGTCGTGCTCTTCCCGACCCCGCCCTTGCCAGAGGCCACGGCAATGATGTTCTTCACCCCCTTCATCGGCTTCAGGCCGCGCTGCACGGCGTGCGAAACGATCTTGACCGCGACATTGACGCTGATATTGCCGACCCCGGGTATCGTGCGTACGGCGGCGATCACGTCACGCCGGATACCGTCGATCTGCGTCTTGGCTGGATAGCCAAGCTCGATGTCGAGCGAAACGTCGTTGCCGTCGACCTTGATATTCTTCGCCGAACGGGTCGACACATAATCCTTTTGCGTATTGGGGTCGATCAGATCCTTCAGCGCCGCCTGCACGGCTTGAATCGTTAAAGCCATTTGTGAATGCTCCTTGAGATATACCCGAGTAATTTAGTAAAGCTTAACCGAAATCCGGCCAGCGCGCATCGTACGGCAAGCGCGACATTTGCTCTAGCCACGCCGAGACATAACGCCTTTCCGGCCCATAAGCGCGGCCGTGCGGCACGGCGTTTGCTAGAATGCGCATTTCGCCGACACCACGACGACCGCCGGACGCCTCCATGAAACGCAAGATCCTCGTCACTTCCGCCCTTCCCTACGCCAACGGCGCCATTCACCTCGGCCATCTCGTCGAATACATCCAGACCGACATCTGGGTGCGCTTCCAGAAGATGCGCGGCCACGAATGCTGGTACGTTTGCGCCGATGACACGCACGGCACGCCGATCATGCTGCGCGCGGAGAAGGAAGGCATCACGCCGGAGGCTCTGATCGGCCGCGTGCATGGCGAGCATTCGCGCGACTTCGCCGGGTTTCACGTTGCCTTCGACAATTTCTACTCGACGCACTCGGAAGAAACGCGCGGCTGCGCCAACGAGATCTACGTCCGCCTGCAAGCTGCTGGTCTGATCGAGAAACGCACCATCGAGCAGTACTACGATCCGGTCAAGGAAATGTTCCTGCCTGACCGCTTCATCAAGGGCGAATGCCCGAAGTGCGGCGCCAAGGACCAGTACGGCGACAACTGCGAGAGCTGCGGCGCCGCTTACACGCCGAACGACCTGATCGAGCCCTACTCGGCCGTGTCCGGCGCCAAGCCCGAACTGCGCCAGTCCGAACACTATTTCTTCAAGCTCTCCGACCCGCGCTGCCAGACTTTCCTGCGCCGCTGGACGCAGGGTGAAGGCCGTTTGCAAACCGAAGCGGCCAACAAGCTGCAGGAATGGCTCGGCGCCGACGGCGAGAACAACCTGACCGACTGGGACATCTCGCGCGACGCGCCCTATTTTGGCTTCGAGATTCCCGACGCGCCGGGCAAATACTTCTACGTCTGGCTCGACGCGCCGATCGGCTACATGGGGTCGTTCAAGAACCTTTGCGCCCGCGAGGGTCTCGACTTCAACGAGTACTGGAAGCCTGACTCTCCGGCGGAGCTCTACCACTTCATCGGCAAGGACATCCTTTACTTCCACGCGCTGTTCTGGCCGGCCGAGCTCGAGCATGCCGGCTACCGCACGCCGACGAAGGTCTTCGCGCACGGTTTCCTGACCGTCGACGGGGCCAAAATGTCCAAGTCGCGCGGCACCTTCATCACCGCCGAGAGCTATCTTCAACAGGGACTGAACCCCGAGTGGCTGCGCTACTACTTCGCCGCCAAGCTGTCGAACACGATGGAAGACCTCGACCTGAACCTGGACGACTTCATCGCCCGCGTCAATTCTGATCTGGTCGGCAAATTCGTCAATATCGCCAGCCGCTCAGCCGGGTTCATCGTCAAGCGCTTCGGTGGCCAGCTCAGCACCTGCGACGAATCTTTGCCCGCCTTTGCCGCCATCCGCGCGCGCCGCGCCGGCATCGCCGAGCTTTTCGAAGCACGCGAATTTGGCAAGGCGATCCGCGAGATCATGGCGCTCACCGACACGGCGAACCAGTACGTCGATAGCGTCAAGCCGTGGGAGCTGGCCAAGCAGGACGGCCGCGAAGCCGACCTGCACGCCGCGTGCACCAACGCGCTCAATCTCTTCCGCCAGCTCGCCATCCTGCTCAAGCCGGTGCTGCCAATGCTGAGCGCCCGCGTCGAAGCCTTCCTCCAAGTTGCCCCGTTCGTCTGGAACGACGCCGGCAGCACGCTGGTCGCCGGCCACGTAATCAACGCTTACGAACACCTGATGACCCGCGTGGACAAGAAACAAATGGACGCCTTGGTGGACGCCAACCGCCAGTCGCTGGAACCCGCCGCCCCGCCGGCCCCACAGAGACACGCCGAAAAACAGGAAAAGGCCGCCGCGGTGGCGACGGCACAAGCCGCTGTGCCGGCTGACAGCGGCGCGCATATCGCCATCGACGACTTCATGAAGGTGGACCTGCGCATCGCCCGCATTGCCGAGGCATCGCACGTCGACGGCGCGGACAAGCTGGTGCGCCTGGTACTCGACATCGGCCCGCTCGGCACGCGCCAGGTGTTCGCCGGAATCAAGGCGGCTTACGACCCGGCACAGCTGGTTGGCCGGCTGACGGTCATGGTAGCCAATCTGGCGCCGCGCAAGATGAAATTCGGCCTAAGCGAAGGCATGGTGCTCGCCGCAGCGGACCCGGACAGCCAGACGCCCGGCGTCTTTCTGCTTTCCCCCGACGCCGGGGCGCAGCCCGGCATGCGCGTAAAATAGGCAGCCCATGCTCGACATGCTGCCCCTCGACCAGATCATCATCGCCATCCTTGGCTGGCTGGCGATCGGCGGCATCGGCATCATTGTCCCGCGCAATTTCACGTTGATCAGCCGCGTCCTGTTTCCACTCGGCGCGCTGTGCAGTCTGGCGGTCGCGCTTTTTGCGCTGACCGCCATTGTCGCCACCCCGCAGGTCGCGATCCTGCCCTTCGGTCTGCCCGACCTGCCTTTCCATCTGCGCCTCGACGCTCTCTCAGGTTTCTTCCTGTTCCTGCTCGGCGCTGCCTCGGCCGGCATTTCGATTTACGCCGCCGGCTACCTGCGCCCCGGCGAAGGCACGGCGCCCGGCCTGCAATGTCTGCTCTATCACTTCTTTCTCGCCAGCATGGCTGGCGTGCTGCTCGCTGACGACGCCTACGCCTTCATGGTGGCGTGGGAAACCATGGCGCTGACCTCCTTCTTCCTCGTCACCTCCGACCACCGCAGCGCCGAGATCCGCCGCGCCGGCTACCTCTATCTGTTGATCGCCCACGTCGGTGCGGTCGGCATCCTACTGTCCTTCGGCGTGATGGCCGGCAGCAGCGGCGACTACACCTTCGATGCCATGCGCACCTTCTCGACGGAGGGTATCTGGCCGACCGTGGCCTTCCTGCTCGCGTTGTTCGGCTTCGGCGCCAAGGCCGGTCTCCTGCCACTACACGTCTGGCTGCCCGAAGCACACCCGGCGGCCCCCTCGCCGGTCTCGGCGATGATGAGCGGCGTCATGCTCAAGACTGCCATCTACGGCCTGTTGCGCGTCTGTTTCGACCTCCTGCAGGTACAACACTGGTGGTGGGGCGTGCTGCTCCTCGTCCTTGGCCTGGCCAGCGCGATTTTTGGCGTCGTCTTCTCGGCCGTGCAAAGCGACATGAAGCGCCTGCTCGCCTATTCGTCGATCGAAAATATCGGCCTGATTTTCGTCGGTTTTGGCCTAACGCTGGTCTTCAAGTCCTTCGACATGCCGCTGCTCGCCGCGCTGGCGCTCACTGCAACGCTCTATCACTGCCTCAACCATGCCTTCTTCAAGAGCCTGCTGTTCCTGGCCACCGGCTCGGTGCTGCATGCCACGCGCGAGCGCAACCTCGGCAAGCTCGGCGGCCTGATCCACCGCATGCCCTGGGTCACCTGGCTAGCGCTGATCGGGGTGATCGCCTCAGCCGGCCTGCCGCCGCTTAACGGCTTCGTTTCCGAGTGGCTGCTGCTGCAAAGCTTCCTGTTCACGTCCGGTCTGCCGCAGGGCTATCTGAACATGCTGCTGCCGGTGGCCGCCGCCGCCGTGGCGCTGATCGCGGCGCTGGCCGGCTTCGCCATGATCAAGTTCTTCGGCGTCGTCTTTCTCGGCCAGCCGCGCGAAGCCAAACTGGCGCAAGCGCACGACGCCGGCCGCCTCGAACGCCTCGGCCTACTCTGGCTGGCCGCCGGCTGCATCCTCCTCGGCCTTCTCCCCAACGTGGTGATTGCCCTGCTCGACCCGGTGACCAACCTGCTGGTCGGCAGCGGCCTGCGTGGCGCGGCGAGCAGTCAGGGCTGGTGGCTGCTCGCGCCGATCAGCGAAGCACGAGCCAGCTACAGCCCGGCGATCTTCCTCGGCGGCATCTTGCTGTTTACCCTGTTCGTCTTCGTCGCGGTACGCCGCTGCTACCATGGCCGCCTGCAGCGCGGCCCAGCCTGGGACTGCGGTTTTCCACAGCAAACCGGGCGCATGCAGGACACCGCCGAAGGCTTCGGACAGCCGATCCGCCAGGTCTTCTCGCCCTTCTTCCGCCTGACGCGCGAACATCCGTCGCCCTTCGATGCCCAGCCGCGCTATCGGGTCGTCGTCGAAGACCCCTTCTGGTCCTGGATCTACTTGCCGGTAGCCCGACTGGTCGAGCGCGGCACCCGGCTGGTCGCCTTTCTGCAACAAGGGCGCATCGCCATCTACCTGCTCTACAGCTTCATTACGCTGCTCACGCTTCTGGTACTGACCCGCGGATGAACTTCTACGCTCTCTTCGCCCAACTGCTTGAGCTCGTCATCGCGCTGCTCTTGGCACCGCTCCTCACCGGCTGGGTCAACCAGTGCCGCGCCTGGTTCCAAAACCGTTCGGCACCGCCGCTCCTGCAAACCTACTTCACGTTGCACAAGCTGTTCCACAAGGACGCGCTGCTCGCGCACAATGCCTCATCGCTGTTCCGCGCCGCGCCCTACATCATCTTCTCGTGCATGGCGCTGGCCTCGGCGATCGTCCCGACATTGTCTACCGACCTGATTTTTTCACCGGCAGCCGATGCCATCGCGCTGGTCGGCCTCTTTGCGCTGGCCCGCATCTTCATCGCCCTAGCCGGCATGGACGTTGGCACCGCCTTCGGCTCGCTTGGCGCGCGCCGCGAAATGCTGATTGGTTTCCTTGCCGAGCCGGCCCTGCTGATGGTCATCTTCACCACCTCGCTGATTTCACAGTCGACCTCGCTATCGACTATCGTCGAGACGCTGGCGCACCGCGAGTTCGTCATCTACCCGAGCCTAGCCTTTGCCGGCGTCGCCTTCACCATGGTCTCGCTGGCCGAGAACGCGCGCGTACCGGTTGATAACCCAACCACGCACCTCGAACTGACCATGCTCCATGAGGCGATGATCCTCGAATACTCGAGCCGCCACCTCGCTCTGATCGAGTGGGCCGCGTGCCTGAAACTCTTTGCCTACTCCTGCCTCGGTATCGCGCTCTTTTTCCCCTTCGGCATTCCCGAAGCCGCCGACCCAGCCTCGCTCGCTGTCGCCGGTGCGATCCTCGTCTTCAAGCTGCTGATCGGCGGCTTCCTGCTCGCCCTGATCGAAACGATCAACGCCAAGATGCGCATCTTCCGCGCCCCGGAGTTCCTCGGCACCGCCTTCCTGCTCGCCGTCCTGGCCATGCTCGTGCACCTCTTGCTGGAGGTCGGACCATGAGCCCGACGCTCAATCTCGCCGTTCCGTTCAGCAGTCAGCTGATCAACCTCTTCGCGGCGATCATGCTGCTGCTCGGCTTTGCCATGCTGGCGCAGCGCCGCATCATCACGTTGATCAACCTATTCACGCTGCAGGGCGCCGTGCTCAGTCTGTCTACGCTGGTCGTCGCGCTGACCACACACCAGACGCACCTGCTGTGGTCGGCGGGGCTCACCTTCACGCTCAAAGTCGCGTTGCTGCCGTGGATCCTGCACCGGCTAATCCGCAAACTGTCGGTCAAGTGGGACGTCGAGACGCTGATCAACATCCCGACCACCATGCTCGTCGGCATCGGGCTGGTGGTCATCGCCTTCAACGTCGCGCAGCCAATCTCGCAGCTCTCCGGCACCATCACGCGCGCCACCCTCGGCATCGCACTGGCCTGCGTGCTGCTCGCCTTCCTGATGATGATCACGCGCAGCAAGGCGGTGCCGCAGGTGATCGGCTTCCTGGCGATGGAAAATGGCCTTTTCTTCGCCGCCACCAGCGCCACCTACGGCATGCCGATGGTCGTCGAACTCGGCATTGCGCTCGACGTCCTGGTCGGCATGGTCATTCTCGGCGTTTTCTTCTTCCAGATCCGGGAGCAGTTCGACAGTCTCGACATCCGCCAGATGGAAAGGATCAAGGAAGAGTGATGGCATGTTAGAACTCGCCTTCGTCCTCGCGACCCCGTTCGTCACCGGTCTCCTGCTGGCCCTCATCGGCCACCGGCGCGGCGCGGCCGAAATCAACGTCGGTGGCAGCCTGATCACCCTGTTCGCCGCCTGCGTGTTGACTGCGCGCGTGGTCAGCGAAGGGCCACTGATCCTCTTCGCCGAACAGTTCTTCGTCGACCCGCTGAACGTTTTTCTGATCACTCTGACCGCGCTGGTCGGCTTCACCACCTCGCTTTTCTCGCGCCCCTACATGCGCATCGAGCACGACCACGGACGCCTGACGATCGGCCGCCTGCGTCTCTACCACAGCATGTTTCACCTGTTCATGGGGACCATGCTGACGGCGCTGTCGACCAACAATCTGGGCATTCTCTGGGTTTCGATGGAAGCGGCGACGCTAACCACCGTACTGCTGGTCGCCCTCTACCGCACGCCGGCCAGCCTCGAGGCGGCGTGGAAATACTTCATCCTGTGCGGCGTCGGCATCGCGCAGGCACTGTTCGGCACTATCCTGCTCTACTTCGCCGCTGAGCGCGTCGTCGGTGAAGTTGGCGGCGCGCTGTTGTGGACGCACCTCGATGCGGTCAAGGCCCAGCTCGAACCGACCGTCCTCTCGCTCGCCTTCGTCTTCCTGCTCGTCGGCTACGGCACCAAGACCGGTCTAGTGCCCTTGCACAACTGGCTGCCCGACGCCCACGCCGAGGGCCCGACACCGGTGTCCGCCGTGCTCTCCGGCCTGCTGCTCAATGTCGCGCTGTACGCTATCATCCGCTGCAAGGTGCTGGTCGACGGCGCCCTACCGACCCATTTTGCCGGCAACCTGATGATGGGTTTCGGCCTGCTCTCGGTGGTCGTCGCCGCTTTCTACCTGGCCCGGCAAAAGGACGTCAAGCGCCTCTTTGGCTACTCGTCGATCGAACACATGGGCCTCATCACCTTCGCCTTCGGCATGGGCGGACCGGTCGCCAACTTCGCCGCACTGCTGCACATGACGGTGCATTCGCTGACTAAGTCGGCAATCTTCTTCGCTGTCGGTCACGCGGCACAAAAGGCCGGCACACAGGTGATCGAGGACATCAAGGGACTGATTAAGCTGTCACCGACCATCGGCTGGGGCCTGATGCTTGGCTCGCTGGCCATCCTTGGCATGCCGCCCTTCGGCGTGTTCACCAGTGAATTTCTGATCCTGACCACCGCAATCAAGCACTACCCGTGGGCCACGCCCTTCCTGCTCATCGCCCTCGGCGTCGCCTTCGCGGCGATCTTCGGCAAGGTCCAGGGCATGGTCTTCGGTGAGCCGACCATCGCCAAGCTGCCGCACCGCCCGGCGCTACTGCCAGTATTCCTGCATCTTGGGCTGGTGCTGATGCTCGGCCTGTGGATTCCGCCCTACCTCGCCGACTGGTACCGGCAGGCGGCCAAACTGATCGGCTGAGAGCTGCCATGCACTTCCTCAATCAAGCCATCGAATTCCAGGCCCTGGCCGGCCACGCCACCCCGACCTGGGGGGCGCGCGTCGGCGCCCGCGAGCTGAAGGCCTTCTGCACCGCCGCGCAGGTCGCCGGGCGGCGCCTGGTCGCGCTGTGGGGCAGCGACGAACGCGACCGGCTGGCGACGCACGACCTGGCCCACGGTTACGCCCTGCACGTCGCACTCGACCTCGCCGAAGGCCTGGCCTGTCTGATCCTGCCGCTGTCGACCGAGCACCCGGAGTTCCCCGACCTGTCGCTGATTTTCCCGGTGGCCAACCGCATGCAGCGCGCCGTGCACGACCTTATTGGCGCCGCGCCGATCGGTGAAGACCGACGCCCCTGGCTACGTCACGCCAGCTGGCCTGGCGACTATTTCCCGCTGCGCCGCGACACGCCAGACGCGCGTTTTCCCGCGCAGAACGAGGACTATGCCTTCGTGCGCGTCGAGGGCGACGGCGTACACGAAATCGCCGTCGGCCCGATCCACGCCGGCATCATCGAACCCGGCCACTTCCGCTTCTCGGCGGTCGGCGAACTGGTGCTGCGCCTCGAGGAGCGCCTCGGCTGGAAGCACAAGGGTATCGAACGGCGTTTCGTCGGCCTGTCGCTGGCCGACGGCGCCAAGCTCGCCGGGCGCATCTCCGGTGACACGACCGTGGCCTACGCGTGGGCCTACTGCCAGGCCGCCGAAGCCATCGCCGGCAGCCCACCGCCGCCACGCGCCCTATGGCTGCGGGCCCTGCTGCTCGAACGCGAACGCGTGGCCAACCATCTTGGCGACCTTGGCTATCTTGGCAACGACGCGGCGCTCGCCTTCGGCCTGATGCAGTTCATGCGTCTAAAGGAAGATTGGGTACGCCTCAACGCGGAGCTGTTCGGCCATCGCCTATTGATGGACCGCATCGTCCCCGGTGGCGTTAGCATCGATCTTGACACGGCCGGCGCCCAGGCCATCATTGTGCAATGCGACCGCATCGGGCGCGAAGTGGACGCGCTCAAGCACATCTATGACGAGCACGCAGGCTTGCAGGACAGATTTCTCACCACCGGCCGGATCATGCCGCAGCTTGCCAAGCGCCTCGGCGTCATCGGACTGGTCGGGCGCGCCAGCGGGCAGGAATGGGATTTGCGCTCCCGGCACCCGTGCGCGCCTTACGACACGCTGGCACCCAACATGGCGACACACGCCAACGGCGACGTCGCAGCACGCGTCCTCGTGCGCTTTGCCGAAGTCAGCGAGTCGCTGCGCCTGATCCGGGAGTTGGTCAACGGCATGCCGCCCGGAGAACTCCGCGGCAACGTGCATAGTGCGGCCGACCAAGTTGGCTACGGCTGGATCGAAGGCTGGCGCGGCGACGTACTGGTAGCGCTGGAGACCGGGGCCGATGGCAGTATTCGCCGCTGCCACTGCCACGACCCATCGTGGCAGAACTGGCCGGCACTCGAACATGCGATCATCGGCAACATCGTGGCCGACTTCCCGCTGATCAACAAATCCTTCAACCTCTCCTACGCCGGACAGGATCTCTAACCATGATTCCGATGCTCAGGCAGATTTTCCGCGCAGGGATCCTCACCGAGCCGGCGCCCGCGCCGGATGAAGCGCTGCGGGTCACCGAGCAGCGCCTGACCGCCGCCATGGCGCGGCAGTTCGGGCGCGCGCTGGTGATCCGCCATATCGACGCCGGCTCGTGCAACGGCTGCGATCTGGAAATCCACGCCCTGGCCAACCCGTACTACAATCTCGAGGCGCTCGGCATCAAGTTTGCCGCCAGCCCGCGCCACGCAGACCTGCTGCTCGTCACCGGCCCAGTGGCCCGGAACATGGAAATCGCCGTCAAACGTGCCTATGACGCCACACCGTCGCCCAAGCTGGTGGTCGCGGTCGGCGACTGTGCCTGCACAGGAGGCCTGTTCGGCGAGAGCTACGCGTGCTGCGGCCGCATCGCCAACGTCATTCCGGTCGACGTCGCCATCCCCGGCTGCCCGCCCACGCCGCTGCAGCTGATGCAGGCCATCCTCACCGCCATTGCGCCGGCGAGTGCGACGGGAAAAATCTGACGACGCGGGGTACTTGGCGAGATCACCGAACTGAAACTGGCCGGCGCTTTCATTCATGAGACACTGGCAATCTGAAAGTTCCGAAGACGCCAAGCCCCCATTCCGGCCCGCGTAAAGGCCCCCGCTCCGAGATCACCCGATGACCCTTACTCCCCCTGCCACTACGCCACCGTTCGAGACTCCTTTTCTTGGGCTGGCCCCTTTTCTGCGCATGAGCCTTGCCGGTCGGGCCTTGCCCCCCGTCTGCCAGGAAATGCTCGTTAAGGCTGAAATTCATCCCGATGATGCGAACCTCTGGATGAACCTGTCGATCGTCATGCTCTGCATCGGACAGCGCGATCTTGGCCTGGCTATTCAGGCGCAGGCCCTGGCCTTGAAACGAATCTATCATCTTGCCGCGGCGAAACAGCCGGCCAGACGCCGCCTGCTGATGCTCATGGTGCCTGGCGACCTGTCGGCCAATACGCCGCTCGAATGCCTGCTGGAAGACAGCGATATCGATTTGGATTTCTATTACGTTTCTCCCGGCGCGCCCCTGGCCCTGGCCGTTCCGGAGCACGACGCGCTGCTTGTGGCGATCAGCGAAGCCGACGAGAACCATGAACTGCTCGGCGCGCTAGAACGCGTGCTGGCGGTCTGGCCCAAGCCCGTCATCAACGCGCCGCGAAATATCCCGACGACGGGGCGCGCGGCGGCCAGTGCGCTGCTGCAAGATGCACCGGGCCTACTCATTCCGCCGACCCTGCGCGCCCCCCGTGCTGTGTTGCAGGCGGTTGCGGACAGTGCCGCCAGCCTTGGCGAGCTTTTCGACGGCTGCGTTTTCCCGGTCATCTTGCGCCCCGTCGGCTCCCACGCCGGACGCGATCTCGCCAAGATCGACGGCCCTGAGGCCATTACCAGCTATCTCTCCCGGGTCAACGAGGCGGAGTTTTACCTCTCGCCTTTCATCGACTACCGCGGCCAGGACGGTTTGTTTCGCAAGATGCGCATCGCCTTGATTGATGGCGTTCCTTTCGCCTGCCACATGGGGATTTCATCGAACTGGATGATCCATTACGTGAACGCCGGCATGTACGAAGTGGCGCAGAAGCGTGCAGAAGAGGCGTCCTTCATGGCTCATTTCGACGACTTCGCCCAGCGGCACCGCCCGGCCCTTGACGCCATTTTCCAGCGCACCCAGTTGCAATATCTGTGCATCGATTGTGCGGAAACCGCGGACGGCCAACTACTGATTTTCGAAATCGACCACGCCATGGTCGTCCATGCCATGGACCCGGAAGACCAGTTCCCCTACAAGTGGCAGCATATGCAGAAGGTCAAGAACGCCTTTCGGGAATTTCTGTTCCGCCTGACGGCCGATCAAGGACGCAGCGCGCCATGAATCCCCGCAATGCCCTGAATTTTTCCGGCGGCCCCGGCGCTTTGCCGGAGAGCGTCCTGTTGCAGGTTCAGGAAGCGATCCTCGAGGTGCCGGAAGTCGGCCTCTCGGTGCTCGGCATCAGTCACCGTTCCGACTGGTTTGCCGCAGTCATTAGCGAGCTGGAAGGCAATATCAGGGCGCTGCTTGGCCTCTCCGCGGACTATCACGTGCTGTTACTGCAAGGCGGCGCGACGCAACAATTCTCCATGGTGCCGATGACCCTGCTGCGCGGAAAAACCCACCCGGCGGAATACCTGCACACTGGCTACTGGAGCGGCAAGGCGCTGCCCGAAGCGCGGCGCGAGGGCCCAATCGACGTCATCTGGAGCGGGGCGGATAGCGGCTTCCGACGCCTGCCCGGTGACGACGAGTTGAGCTTTTCCGCGGAAGCACCCTACCTGCATTACGTTTCCAATGAAACGGTCGAGGGCCTCCAGTTTCATCGCGTCCTTGGCCGGGACGATGTCCCGCGCGTCTGCGACATGTCGTCGGATTTCCTCTCCGCTCCCTGCGAGGCCGAGCGTTTTTCCCTGATCTATGCGCACGCGCAGAAGAATATCGGGCCGGCCGGCGTCACCGTCGTCCTGCTGCGTGACGAACTGCTCGGCGATGCGCCGACCGATCTTCCCAGCTTCCTCGATTACAGAAGCCATATCGCGGCACATTCCAACTTCAACACGCCGCCGATTTTTGCCATCTACGTCGTCCTGCTGGTCACGCGCTGGCTGCTCAACGAGATCGGCGGGCTGGCGCGCATGGCCCAGATCAACCAGCGCAAAGCCGAGCTGCTCTATCGTCTGCTCGACGAAAGCGAAGGGTTCTATCGCGGCCACGCGGCGCCGCAAGACCGCTCGCTGATGAACGTATCGTTCAATCTTGCCACCCCGGCGCTGGAAGCACAGTTCCTTGCCGACGCGCTGGCGGCAGGATTTTCCGGTCTGGGCGGACATCGCGCCATCGGCGGCATCCGGGCATCGATCTACAACGCGCTGACGCTCAGCGCGACGGAAGAGTTGGCCGGCTTCATGGAAAATTTCCGGCGCTCGCGGGCCGACCAAGGCTCGCCATAATGGCAATCAGCAGGTAACAAGCGCGGCCCTTCTGTGCATGGATCGTTTAAAAGAGCCCGGAAGCGATATTGATGGTCAAGGCGATCAGTGTGGTATTGAAGAAGAATGCCAGAACACAATGAACCAGACCGGTGCGCCGCATCGTCCGGCTGGTGAAGCTGACATCGGCCGTCTGCCCGGACGTGCCGATAACACAGGAAAAGTAGAGGAAGTCTCCGTAATCTGGCGCATGGCCACCGGGAAACAGCAAGCCGCCGACATTGCCGCGCAATTCCGCAGCGTAATAGTCGTGGGCATAGTGCAGCGCAAACATGACCTGCGTAAAAGCCCAGGAGGAGAGGATGGTCAGCGCGGCCAGCGCGATATGCGCGTAGCGCAGTGTACCGTGCGTGTCCTTGGCCACTGCCAGTTCGGCCACGATGGCGCCAAGACACATAACGGCGGAGGTGACGACCAGCGCCAGCACCATGATCCGCCCCTCGTCGTGCAGGAGAGCCCGCGTGCGCATTCTTTCGTGCGTCGACCAGAACATCATGCGCACCGCAAAGGCTAAGTAAAGACAGGCGCCGACGTTCCAGCCGATGATCAGGCGCGTAATCTCATGCAGCGCGAGCGACGCGGGCAGCACGAACAATATCGCTAGGCCGAAGAGAGTACAGAAGAAGAGCCGCGGCCGCGCCATAATCAAACGAATCAGCTTCGGCCGGTCGGAATGCAAGGAGAGGTCTGCCATGAAGCTATGCTACCTTAAACGCCAGAATGGGAGAAAGCGGGAGTCATGGGCAGATTGAACCAACTGGCCGCAGCCGTCGTGTATGGCGCGCTGTTCGTCGTCACCGGGGCGCAGGCGGACGCCAGTCCGCCGGGCGGTGCAGAGGCGGAGACAGGCGAAGTCTGGGCGTTCAAGCTCACCCCTTCCTACTACGCCACCACCAACGAAAAGGACGCAACCGACCTCAACCTGCGCGCGAACTACGGGCCGCATGCGCTGTGGCTGGGCTACTACCGGCGCGGCAGCGAGTTCGAGCAGACGCGCACCGGCTACGAGTACACGGCGCAGTTCCCTTTGCTGCAACTCGTACCCTCTTTGCAGCTGGCCTCGCATGGCTTCGCAGGGGGATCGATCAACGCCCAGATCGGCGACTCGATCTATGCGCTGCTCGGTTACGGGCGCACTAACGCGCGGGACTACTACAACCTCAACTTCGACCCGAACGATTCCATTGTCTATGGACTGGGCACGAGCCTGCTGCCCAAATCAACGCTCGCGCTATTTACCGTCAAGGACAACCGCCTACATACCGGGCAGATGGTCACGCACGCCGTCTGGCGCTTTCTTCCGGCCGAACATCGACGGTGGACGGTCGATTTTTCCAGCAAGCATGGTCGCGCCTCATCCGATGCCGATGCCGAGTCGGTGTCGGGCAATGCCCTGTCGGTCACTTACGACTACGGTGACGTGTTCTTCCGTCTGGCGCAGGATCGAAAGGTCAACTTCAGCGGCGACGATCAGACCCGTTTGTCCCTCGGACTGCGCTTTTAGGGGCTAGCTTCTTCGGGCACGCGTACAGAACCGGTGCCGGGCGGAGCGGTCGACGTTTGATTGCAATCGCCGGCGCGTGCTGCGCGCGCCGGAATGCCCCGGAATGGCTTCGAGAGGAAACATGAACATACTCCTATGCCGCCATCTCTCCATCCACGGCCGCGTCCAGGGCGTCGGCTACCGCTGGTCGCTGTGCGCCGAGGCTGAGGCTTTGGGCCTGCGCGGCTGGGTGCGCAATCGCCGCGACGGGAGCGTCGAGGCCTTGCTGCAAGGCCTACCAGAAGCTGTGGAAAAACTCACGGCCTGGGCGCAGCAAGGCCCCCCGGCGGCGCGCGTCGAGCGCGTCCTCAAAACCGACAGGCCGGACGACGACGGCGAAGTACTGAACGGCTTCGCGCAGCGCCCAACGGTGTGATTTGCAGGGAACTTGCGGAACGATTATCCTGACTAATGCTTCTCGGGCTCCATGCCCGACCGTTTTTTTTTGCCCCACTTTCAACACAAACTAATACAAGGAGAAAAACTATGGCCGTTCTCGTTGGTAAGCAAGCCCCCGATTTCACCGCCAATGCCGTTTTCGGTAATAACGAGCTCAAGGAATACAAGTTTTCCGAACAAACGAAAGGCAAGTATGCGGTGGTCTTTTTCTATCCGCTCGACTTCACTTTCGTCTGTCCGTCCGAGTTGATCGCTTTCGATCACCGGTTGCCCGAGTTCAAAGAGCGTGGCGTCGAAGTCATCGGCGTCTCGATCGACTCGCAATTCACCCACCTGGCATGGAAGAACACGCCGGTTGACAAGGGCGGCATCGGCCAGGTGCAGTACCCTCTGATCGCCGACAACAAACATGAAATCTGCCGCGCCTACGACGTCGAATTTGGCGCCGCCGGCGTCGCCTTCCGCGGCTCCTTCCTGATCGACAAGAAGGGCGTCGTCCGCCATCAAGTGGTCAACGATCTGCCGCTCGGGCGCAACGTCGACGAAATGCTGCGCATGGTCGACGCTCTGCAATTCACCGAAGAACACGGCGAAGTCTGTCCGGCCGGCTGGAACAAAGGCAAGGCCGGCATGAAGGCGTCGACGGCGGGGGTTGCCGAGTACCTGGCGGCACACGCCAAGGAACTGTAGATACCAAACGCAGGCCAAGGGCCCGCCCGAAAGGCCGCAACGAAGAGCACTTCGTTGCGGCCTTTTTTTGCCTGCACGGGACGCCGGCAGCATCGGCTTGTTGCCTCGCCGCGACCGACCGACCGATGGGGAATTATTTTACGCAGGCCGGCCTCTAACAAGCGCTAGCTCAGCCCCGGCTGCGACGTCCGTTTGCGTCGGTGGGCGACACCGGGCGCACGACGCGCCAGCTCAAGGAGACCATCATGACCCGCATGCATTACAGCCCGCTCCCCCAATCGTCGCTGAAAGCCGGCGCCGCGTTCTACATGCCGGACCCAACGATGGCCACACGCGTGCGTATCGATTCGCCTGCGATTGAGGTAATGACCGACCTGCGCCGGGTCGGGGCGGTTACCGTCGGGGCCGACACCTCGATCGGCGTCGCCGAGCAAGCCATGAAGATTCACAGCGTGCGGGCACTGATCGTGGTCGACGCGCTCCGTCGGGTGCTGGGGGTGATTACGGCAAACGATATCCTTGGTGAAATGCCCATGAGGCTGACCCACGAGCGTGGCCTGCGCCGCACCGAAATCACCGTGCAGCACATCATGACACCAGCCGAGCGCATCGACGTCATCGAGATGAGCGACGTGCTGCACGCCGACGTCGGTCACGTCCTGGAGACCTTGAAACAGTCGGCACGTCAGCACGCGCTGGTGGTCGACGAGGCGGCTGACGGGCGGCCAATGATCCGGGGCATTTTCTCGTCCACCCAGATTGCCCGCCAGCTCGGCATCACCTTGCACACGGCGGAAGTCGGCCGCAGTTTTGCCGAAATCGAGGCGGCGATCGCGCGCTGAGCGCCTGCCGCCATCTGCCGTTCAGGCAGGCAACGGCACGGGGCTAGCGTGCGTTGGACGTATCCAGCAATTCCCGCAACGCGCGCGCGTAGGCTGGCGCCGCCGGGTCGCCCTCGCCCGGCGCCCACGCTGCGCGCTCGGCGTCGCCCAGCGGCAAGTACGGGCCGGCCTTGGCTTCGAAAAAGACCGTCCCGGGCACGCAGGCGAAGACCGTGTGATAGACGCCATGCGGGATATTCACCCCGCAGGCGGTGTCTGGTGCGAGGACGGCGCTTTGCGTGACCGCGCCGTCGGCGTCGAAGAACACCACCCCCAACTGGCCGCGCAGGACGATCATCGTTTCGTCCTTACTCGGGTCGAGGTGGCGATGCGGCATGATGTAGGAAGTGGGCTCAATGGCATTGAGCAGGCGATGCGCCGCGTCCGCGTCGCTGCCATGAAGATTGCGATTCTTGCGTTGCCGTGCACTGGCCCTGGCTTCGAGGCTGACGCCATCGAGCAGCGCCTGATTGATGATGAGGGGAGTTTTCATACGCTCACTGGAGATTCCGGGCGGAAAGCAGCAGTACTTTCCCACCCACAAAATTGACGCTGATGCCGCGTTGTTCGTCGCCCCAGACGCACGTGCGTACGCCGAGCATCTCGTCGCAGCGCGCCGGCTCGCCGACGATCTGCTTGACTTCGTCGTAGGACTGACCGACTTGCAGTTTGTTGTAGCTATCAAGGCTGAGCGACCGACCGCAGGCACCGAGCAAGAAAGCGGAAACGGCCAGGACCGCCATCGTGCGCAAGGTGAGGGACTTCATTTGCAACTCCTTTAGGATCGGTAGTGCTCAGTTGTAATCGACATTAACATTGTCCGCGCTCAGCCATTCGCTAAGCGAAGCGAGCAGATCGTCTTCCAGACGCACGCGGGCGCGGTCGCCCAAGGTCAGCTCACAAGTTGCGTCGGCGTTGCGATACGACAGGCGCACCGGACAGTTGCCGGGCATGTAGGGAGCGAGCAGCGTGCGCAGCCGGTGCACCGCCGACGGGGCGTTGGCGCCGCTGGCCTGACCGTTGAGCGAGAGGCGTAGATGCTTGGCAAAGCGGCCGCGCGCTTCGGGCAGCGTGAGCAGGCGCTCGGCAACGACACGCACCTTCCCCTCGCCGGCAAAATCGTCGCGCTGCACCTTGCCCTCGATGATCAGGACTTCATCGTCCTTGATTTTGGCGCGCTCGGCCTCGAAGACTTCGTTGAACACGGAAACTTCAAGTGAACTCGTGCCATCGTCGAGCTGCACAAAGGCCATCTTGCCGCGCGAGGTGATTTTTGTGCGCACGCCGACCACCAGCCCGGCGAGAAACTGCGGTTCCTTTCTCGGTTCGAGTGCGGCAAGCGGCTTGCGGGCAAAACGCGAGACCTCGGCCTTGACACCGTGAAAGGGATGGCCGGAAAAGAAGAAGCCCAGCGCCAGCTTTTCCTCGGTCAGTTTCTGTTTTTCGCTCCAGCGCGGCACCTCGACGTACTGCGGACCATGTTCTTCGCTCGGTTTGCCGTCGCTGTCGAACATGTCGAACAGGCTGACCTGCATGGCGTTGCGTTCGGACTGCTCGGCCGCTTCGAGGGCAATGCTGACCGAGGCCATCAGGCGCGCCCGGTGATCGTCGAGCGAGTCGAAGGCGCCGGCGCGAATGAGTGCTTCGATGGTGCGGCGGTTGACCATGCGCTTGTCGGCGCGTCGGCAGAAGTCGAACAGGTCCTTGAATGGGCCACCTTCCTGGCGCGCCTTGAGGATCACGTTCACCGCCTGTTCGCCGGTGCCCTTGACGGCACCGAGGCCGTAGCGAATGGTGCCACGGTCGACCGGCGTGAAGCGGTATTCCGACGCATTGACGTCGGGGCCGAGCATTTTCAGCTTGTTGAACAGCGCGTCGTCGTAAAAGATCTTCACCGTATCGGTGTTATCCATGTCCGACGATAGCGAGGCGGAGAGAAAGGCCGCGCAGTGGTGCGCCTTCAGCCAGGCGGTCTGATAGGTGACGACGGCGTAGGCAGCGGTGTGCGACTTGTTGAAGCCGTACTCGGCGAACTTGGTCATCAGATCGAACAACTGCTCGGCGAGCGCCGGATCGTACCCCTTCTTCTTCGCTCCTTCGGCAATCGTCCCGCGATGCAGCGCCATTTCGTCGGCGTGTTTCTTGCCCATCGCGCGGCGCAGCATGTCCGCGCCGCCCAGCGTGTAGCCGCCAATGATCTGCGAGATCTGCATCACCTGTTCCTGATACACGATCACGCCGTAGGTCGGAGATAGGCAGCCGGTCAGATCCGGGTGGAAGTAGTCGATCTTCTGCTGGCCCTTCTTGCGCAGGATGAAGTCATCCACCATCCCCGAACCGAGCGGGCCCGGGCGGTACAGCGCGAGGACAGCGATGATATCCTCGAAGCGGTCGGGCGCCAGCTTCTTGAGCAGCTTTTTCATGCCCTCCGATTCGACCTGAAAGATCGCCGTGGTGTTGGCGTCCTTAAGAATCTGATAGGCACGCGGGTCGTCGAAGGTCAGCGCGTCGAGGTCGGGGCGCGTGCCGGTAAGCTTTTCGACGTAATCGACGGCGAGCCGGATGATGGTCAGGTTGCGCAGACCGAGGAAGTCGAACTTCACGAGGCCGACCTTTTCGACGTCGTCCTTGTCGTACTGCGAGACCACCGACCCGCCGCCGTCGGCCGAATAGAGCGGGCAGAAGTCGGTCAGCTTGCCCGGCGCGATGAGCACGCCACCGGCGTGCATGCCGACGTTGCGTGTCAGATCCTCCAGACGAACGGCCAGATCGAAGAGGTCGCGCACCTCCTCCTCTTCCTCGATCTTGGCTTTCAGTTGCGGCTCGGCCTCGATCGCCTTGGCCAGCGACAGCGGCTTGTTCTGCTCGAGCGGGATCAGTTTGGAGAGCTGGTCGCACAGGTGGTAGGGCAGATCGAGCACGCGCCCGACGTCCCGGATGACGGCCTTCGACGACATGGTGCCGAAGGTGGCGATCTGCGACACGGCGTCCTTGCCATACTTCTCGCGCACGTACTCGATGACGCGCCAGCGGTTGTCCTGGCAGAAATCGATATCGAAGTCGGGCATCGAGACCCGCTCGGGGTTGAGGAAGCGCTCGAAGAGCAGCGCGTAGCGCAGCGGATCAATGTCGGTGATACCGAGCGAGAAGGCCACCACCGAGCCGGCCCCCGAGCCCCGCCCTGGGCCGACCGGCACGCCGTTCTTCTTACCCCAGTTGATGAAGTCGGCCACGATCAGGAAGTAACCAGGGAAGCCCATCTGAACGATGGTCTCGGTTTCGGTTTTCAGCCGGGCGTCGTAAGGCGCGCGCTCGGCGGCGCGCTCGGCGGCCTCCGGGAAGAGCTGCGCCAACCGGCGCTCAAGGCCGGCCGCTGCCTCCTGGCAGAGAAAATCGTCGAGCGAGATCCCGGCCGGCGTCGGGAAATTGGGCAGATAGTGATTGCCTAGCTCGATCGTCAAATTGCAGCGCTTGGCGATCTGGACCGCGTTCTCGAGCGCCTCGGGTAGGTCGGCGAAGAGCGCCGCCATCTCGTCCGGCGACTTGAAATACTGCTCTTCGGTATACAGTCTCGGACGCCGGGCGTCGCCCAGCATGTAGCCCTCGGCAATGCAGACGCGCGCCTCGTGCGCCTTGAAATCGTCGCGTTCGAGAAACTGGATCGGATGCGTGGCGACGAGTGGCAAGCTTAAGTCGGCGGCGAGCTCGACCGTGGCGGCGACCAAGGCATCCTGCTGCCCCTGGCCGTAGCGCTGCACTTCGAGATAGAAGGCATCGGGAAACAGCTTGGCCCAGGCGCGCGCCCGATTTTCCGCCTGTTCGCGGTTGCCCTGCAACAGCGCTTCGCCGACATCGCCGCCGGCCGCGCCGGACAGCGCGATCAGGCCATCGACGCCAACCTCGCTGAGCATCTGGCGTGTCACTTCGGCCCGCCCACGCACGCGCGGCGCGAGATTGGCGCGCGACAGCAACTCGCAGAGCTGCAGATAGCCCGGATGCGTACGGCAGAAGAGAAGCAGGCGGCCAGGACGGTCAGGATCGGACTCGTTGGCGACAAAAACATCGGCACCGAGCACCGGCTTGACACCCCTGCCGCGCGCCGAACGATAGAACTTGACCAGACCAAAGAAGTTGGAGAGGTCGGTCAGCGCCAACGCGGGCATGCCGTAGGCGACGGCACGCGCCACCGCGTCGTCGAGACGAACGATGCCGTCGGTGACCGAGTACTCGCTGTGCAGGCGAAGGTGAACGAAGCGCGAATCGTGCAATGTGGACATCGCGCCATTTTACTCCGCCGCAACACCCCCGGTCAGAAGATCAGCCGGCCAGCGCCTTCTCGATCAGCGCCTTGATCGTGCTCGGTTCGAACGGCTTGTCGCAGATCGCCGAAACCCCAGCCTGCTCGACGGCAGCCAACCGGCTCATGTCTTGCTCACCGGTCACCATCAGGATCGGCACCGAGGCCTGCCAGCTTTGCCGGCGAATATGCTCGACCAATTCCCTGCCGTCCATTTCCGGCATGTTGTAATCGGTGATCACCAGATCGACGAAGTTGCCGTCCAACATGGTGACGGCCTCGCGACCGTTCTCTGCTTCCAGGAAATGCTCGATGCCGAGGTTTTCCAGGACGTGCCGCAGGAAGCGGCGTGAATTCCCGCTGTCGTCGACGATCAGCACACGCAAGGCTTCCAACTCGATCTCGGCGTGCACGTCGAGCCGGTCCGCCGGCTGCAAGTAATCGAGGGTGGCGCGCATCGCCCGGTCGAGTTGCGCCGAACTGAAGGGTTTTGGCAGGATCGCGCAGGCCCCCGACTGGCGCACGCCATCGAGCACTTGCGGGCGGGTCTCGCTGGAGATCAAGATGAACGCCAGGCTCGACAGGCGCGGGTCGTCGCGCATGGCGCGAATCAGATCAGTGCCTGACATGTCGGGTAAATAGAAGGCGCTAAGCACCAGCGCCGGCGGTGCTTGGTGCATCTGGGTGAGCGCCTCGGCGCCGCTTGCCACCGCACGGATACTGGTTACACCCAGTTTGTGCAGCGCGTCAATGATGATGCGCTGCTGCATGTGCGAGGGCTCGACAAGCAGCGCACCGAGATCGTTATGGGACAGCTTCACGGGCTCATCTCCAGAAATCAAGCATTGGCCCGCCCGACTATACGCAAGGCGCCGAAAAAGGCCAAGTCGCGCCCCCAGAAAAGCCCACCCAAATGGCACTCGCTACGATTGGCCTGCGGCCATCTTGACCCGGGCAGGTTGTCGGAATCTTTTACACGGGACCGGAGTGAAGAATTCAAGCGACTGTTTTTAAATGGTGGCGCGAAACTTGCGGCGGCTTGCCGTTTCATGAAAGACGGTCCTTCGTGGTGACCGGCCGGCCAAGGCCCAAGAGGCGTCGGGGCAGTGCCGGCAAAAGGCGCAACGAGGCGATTGCCGCATTGTGGAAGAAGGAGACAACAAGATGTCGAGAAACCTGATGAACTGGCTGGTGACGCTGTCGCTGGCGATGCTTTCGCTGTTGCCGGGCAGCGCGTCCGCGCTACCCTACAGCAGCCTCTACGTGTTTGGCGACAGCCTGGCCGACAGCGGCAACAACGCGGTCGTCATCGACGCCAATTTCGGTGGAGCCCGCACGCCGACGCCACTGACGGAGCCTCTGATCCCGAGTTTCCCCTACGCATCGAACCGCTATTCGAATGGTCCGGTCTGGGTCGAGTACCTAGCCGCCGACCTGGGGCTGAGCGCCCAGCCGGCCCTCTTGGGCGGGAGCAATTTCGCCTTTGGCGGGGCAAGAACGGGGCCGGCCGGCTCATCATTCCCTTACAGTCTGACGGACCAGGTCGGCCTGTTCCTCGGTGCGACCGGCGGGATCGCCCCCCACAGTGCACTCTATGTGGTCGAGGGCGGGGGCAACGATGCGCGTGACGTGCTGATCGCCGCCCTAGGCGGCGGCAACCCAACCCCGCTGATCCAGGCGTATGCGCAGCACATGGCGAACCTTCTCACCGCGCTAGCCCTCGCCGGCGCCGACCAGTTCCTACTCTGGAACGTCCCGGACATTGGCAAGATTCCGGCGATCACGGCCCTGGGACCGCAGGCTTCGGCGGCGGCGAGCTTCCTGGCCGCGCAAATGAACCTGGCGTTGGCCCAGACGCTGGCCGGGCTCGCTCCCGACATCACCGACGGCATCCACCTTTTCGACGCGTACGATACCATCGACGCAATCGTGAACGCCCCCGGCGCGTTCGGTTTCAGCAATGCGCAAGACGCCTGCGCGATGAGTGCGGCATGCGTGGCCGATCCTACGGGATACTTCTTCTGGGACGGAATTCACCCGACGACCGCAGGGCATGCGCTCATGGCGACGCTGGCGCTGGCCGAACTTCCCGAGCCGGGGACGATCCTGCTGCTGGCGGTCGGACTGCTCGGCGTAGTCGTCGCGCGGCGCCGGACCAGCTGAATCAGCCACTGCTTGGCACTTCACTGGAGAAGCCGTTAATCGCGGCCAACCCAGTCAATGATCGGCTGCCACTGTTCGAGATCCTTCCCGACGCGCGCCCTCGAGAGATCGAATAAGGTCAGCCCGTTGGCTGCGGCCTGCACATACAGCTGCGTGTCGCGCAGATAGGCGAGCACCGGCAGTTCGTATGAAGAAAGAAAACGCTCCAATTCGCCGGCCGCCCGCGTGCGCGCGTCGACACGCATGCCGATGACGGCGACGAAGGCCTGCGCCTTGCGCACCGCTTTTTCCTCAAGAAGCGCTTCGAGAAAATGGCGAGTGGCCAGAATATCGAACAGCGACGGCTGCACCGGCACGATGACGCGATTGACCTGTTTGAGCACGCGATCAAGCTGTTTCCCGTGCAAGCCGGCCGGCGTATCGAGGACCACGTGGCTGGTTCCCCGGGGGGGCCGCGCCGGCTTGTCGCGCTCGATTTCCCACGGCAGGATCGGCGGCAGCGTCGACGGACGCAGGCGCAGCCACTCGCGCGCCGACTGCTGCCGGTCGATGTCGCCAAGCATCACCTGACAGCCGCTGTGCGCGAAGTAGCCGGCGAGATTGGTAGCCAGCGTCGACTTGCCCGACCCGCCCTTCGGGTTGGCAATCAGAAAGGACTTCATGGGGCGGCTCCCTTGTGCACCGTTTCGAGATTGCGCAGATTGCGGCGCACCAGGTTGATATGCTCACGCAGCGTGTACAGCAGATCGGAAAAAGCGAGCGGAATGTTCCGCGTATTGGCTTCTTCCTCGATCCGATCGAGGCGATCGAGGTACTCTTGGCGCAGCGCCGGATCGTAATGCTGGCGCAGATCGTTTTCGAGGAACTTCAGTTCGCCGTAACAGCGGAAAATCTTCGAGCGCACGCGCCAGCTGTAGATCGCCGGGGCGACGCGCAGAAGCGGCAGGAGCAGCGCGAACAGGGGCAGCAAGAGAACGAACAGGCGTTCAACGAGAACCGCGACCCAGAACGGCAGATAGCGCTGCAGGAAAGGAGGCCCGGACTTGTAATGGCGCGCGGCGTCAGGCGACAGCTCGAAACTGTGGTCCTTGTAGGCGGGGAACTCGCCGGCGTGCTGGAAGAAGCCGCTCCGTCCATGTACCTCACTCATGGCTTGCAGCAGGAGGCTGGCCAGCGCCGGATGCAGTTCGTCGCTGACGATCAGGTTGGCGGTCGTCGCCAGCAGCGCCGTATTGCGCGGCGGGTTGTCGCGCACCAGATCGACCACACCTTTTGGCAAGGTGATTTTCGACAGGAAAGAGAAGCGGTGGGTATAGGCCTCGGCCTGACTGAAACTCATCAGGCGCACGCCCGGCGAGCGCAACAACACCTGTACCACCGGCGCTTCCGGCGCGGCGATGATGAAAGCCGCGTCGATTCGGCCTTGCTGCAGTTCCTCGGCGGCGTTGAGGCCGGCGATCGGCAGCAGGTGCTTGTCGTCAGTGGCGATATCGTTGGCTTCGAGAAGCTGCAAAGCTAGTCCGCGAATGCCGCTGCCTTCGGCGCCGACGGCGATGCGCTTGCCGGCTAATTGATGCAGCTTGTCGATTGTCCGGGGACCGCGGTAGAAAACCCAGACCGGCTCGTAATACACGCTGCCCAGCGAACTGAGCTCGCGGTCGTCGTCGCCGGCCGCCGGCGCGGGAATGCCGCCCTGGACAAAGGCCACATCGGCCTCGCCCTTTCTGAGGCGCTCGATATTCTCGACGGAGCCAAGCGAGCTTCTGACTTCCAGCGTGATGCCCTGGCGCGCGAGCAGGGTGGCATAGCGCTTGGCGAACGCATAGTAGGCCCCGCTTTCGTCGCCTGCCGCCATGATCAGGTGCGTCGGCGGCGCCGGCGCAACGAACTGGTAGGCGACGGCGAAACCGATCGCCGTGATCAGGATAATCGGCCAGGCGGTCGCCAACAGGTCGCGCAGAGAAATCAGGCGGGCGCGGAACTTGACCATTAGGGCAAGAGGATCGTCGAGCCGGTCGTCTGGCGCGCTTCCAGGTCGCGATGCGCGGCGGCTGCATCGGCCAGCGCGTAGCTCTGGTTCACCTCGATCTTTACCTGGCCGGAACTGACCACGGCAAAGAGTTCGGTACCCAACGCCTCGAGTTCGTCGCGTTTGGCGGTGTAGTGCATCAGTGTCGGTCGGGTGATGAAGAGTGAGCCCTTCTGCGAGAGCAGCAGCGGATCAAAGGGCGCCACCGGCCCCGAGGCGTTGCCGAAGCAGACCATCATGCCACGCACGCGCAGGCTGTCGAGCGAACCCGTGAAGGTGTCCTTGCCGACGCCGTCATAGACCACCGCGACGCCTTCGCCATGGGTGAGTTCGCGCACCCGCCGGGCGACATCTTCGCGCGTGTAGAAAATGATGTGATCGCAGCCGTGCGCCTGGGCCAGGGCCGCCTTGGCCTCGCTGGAGACGGTGCCGATCACGGTAGCCCCCAGCGCCTTGGCCCACTGGCAGGCAATCAGCCCGACGCCGCCAGCCGCCGCATGGATCAGCACGGCGTCGCCGGACTGCACGCGATAGGTGCGGCGCAACAGATAGGCGCTGGTCAGACCCTGCAGCATCATCGCCGCACCGGTGTGGAAATCGAGGCCATCCGGCAGCTTCAGCAGGCGATCGGCCGGCATGCAGCGCACTTCGCTGTAGGCGCCGAGCGGCCCGCCGGCATAAGCCACGCGATCGCCCGGCAGGACGTTGGCAACGCCCGCCCCGACGGCTTCGACGACGCCCGCCCCTTCCATACCCAGTCCGCTGGGCAGGGCGAGTGGATAGAGGCCGCTACGATGATAGGTATCGATGTAGTTGAGGCCGACCGCCGCGTGGCGCACGCGCGCCTCGCCGGGCGCCGGATCGCCGACGTCGACTTCTTCCCAGCGCATGACTTCCGGTCCGCCGGTCTGATGGATGCGAATGGCCGAGGGCATGATGGTCTCCTTCGAAGTGATCGGCTGTCAGTCTAGTGTCGCGCCTGCTCGATGAGCAAGCGCCACGCAACGAATCGCGCCAAGGCGCTCACGCCGGAGTCAGCTTGGCGTACTCCAGCGCCAGCCACTTGACGCCGTTCGGGCCGAAGTTGACCTGCACGCGGGCATCCGGCCCTCGGCCCTCGGCGGCGACAATGACGCCCAGGCCGAACTTGGCATGCTGCACGTTCTGCCCGATGCGCAGGCCGTTGGCCGACGGCTGCGCGTCGCTGACTGCGCGGTTGGCAGCACGCGCCGGGGCGGGGGCGCTATCGGATGGTGCCCGGTTGATCTTGCGCAGCAGCGCCTCGGGCAGTTCCTCAAGGAAGGCCGAGGGCAGGCAGTAGCGCGTCTGGCCGTGCAGCATGCGCGTCTGCGCGTGGCTCAGGTAGAGACGCTTGCGGGCGCGCGTGACGGCGACGTACATGAGGCGCCGCTCTTCCTCCAGCCCGTCGCGCTCGTGCACGGCGTTCTCGTGCGGAAAGAGTCCCTGCTCGAGGCCAGTGATGAAGACGACGTCGAACTCTAGCCCCTTGGCGGCGTGCACGGTCATCAGCTGCACCGCCTCCTGGCCTTCGCCTGCCTGATGCTCGCCGGCTTCGAGCGAGGCGTGCGCAAGAAAAGAGGCGAGCGGACCCGCGTCCCCGTTGTTGGCGATCGTGTCGGACTCTTCCTGCAGGAAGTTGCTCGCCGCGTTGATCAGCTCGTCGAGGTTCTCCAAGCGCTCCTGGCCTTCCTTCTCGCCGAGATAGTGCTGGCGCAGGCCGCTGCGATCGATCAAATGAGTGATGACCTCGGGCAGCGACAACTCGGCGGTCTCGCTGCGCAACGTCTCAATCAAGCGGATGAAGACGCCGACCGAATTCCCGGCCTTGCCACCCAGTCCGGCCGCCGCGTTGTAGAGACTCGAATTGGTCCGGTGCGCCCCTTCCTGCAATTGCTCGAGGCTGCGACTGCCGATGCCACGCGTCGGAAAATTGACGACGCGGGCGAAGGCCGTGTCGTCGTCGGCATTGGCGATCAGACGCAGATAGGCCAGCGCATGCTTGATTTCCTGGCGCTCGAAGAAGCGCAGGCCGCCATAGACGCGGTACGGTACGCCAACGCTGAACAACTGGTGTTCAAGGACGCGCGACTGGGCGTTGGAGCGGTATAACAAGGCAATCTGATCGCGCGGAATGCCGTCGCGCACCAGTTCGCGGATTTCCTCGACGAGGAAACGTGCCTCGTCGATGTCGGAAAACCCCTCGAAGACACGGATCGGTTCGCCGGCGCCGGCCTCGGTCCAAAGGTTTTTGCCCAGACGGCCACGGTTGTTCTTGATCAGCGCGTTGGCCGCGTCAAGGATATTGCCGTGCGAACGGTAGTTTTGTTCGAGACGGATGACGTTGGCCACCGCGAACTCATGCTCGAAGTCGCGCATGTTGCCGACGTCGGCGCCGCGGAAGGCATAGATCGACTGGTCGTCGTCGCCAACGGCGAAGAGCGATGCGCCGACGAAACCGCCCAAGCCAGCGCCGCCCGCCGTCGGCGGCGCACCATCGCGCGCGGCGAGCAACTTGAGCCAGGCGTACTGCAGATGGTTGGTGTCTTGGAACTCGTCCACCAGGATGTGGCGAAAGCGCTCCTGGTAATGACGGCACAAGGGCTCGTTGCGACGCAGCAGTTCATAGGAGCGCAGCAGCAGCTCGGCGAAATCGACCACGCCTTCGCGCTGACACTGCGCCTCGTACTCGGCGTAAAGCGCGACGCGGCGGCTGGTGTAATCGTCATACGCCTCGGCCTGCGCGGCGCGAATGCCCTGCTCCTTGTGGGCGTTGATGAAATGCATCAGCTCGCGCGGCGGGAACTTCTCGTCGTCGATGTTGAGGTTCTTCAGCAAGCGCTTGATGGCCGCCAGTTGGTCGCCCGAATCGAGGATCTGGAACAGGGCCGTCAGGCCGGCTTCGCGGTAGTGCGCACGCAACAAGCGGTTGCATAGCCCGTGAAAGGTGCCGATCCACATGCCGCGAATGTTGATCGGCAGCATCGTCATCAAGCGCGCCTGCATCTCCTTCGCCGCCTTGTTGGTGAAGGTGACCGCCAAGATGCCGTGCGGCCCGACCTGACCGGTCGAGATCAGCCAGGCGATCCGAGTTGTCAGTACACGCGTTTTGCCGCTGCCTGCCCCGGCGAGGATCAGGGCGTGCTGCGGCGGCAGGGTCACGGCGGCCAGCTGCGGTGGATTCAGATTGGCGAGCAAGTCAGGCATGGATCAAAGTTTTCCAGAAAGGCGGCGCGGATTATAGCGGCCGCAACTGTTGCAGCAGCAAACATACGTTGCAATTACACAACACATTAAAACGACTGTTTAAGAAATATCAATCACGGTATGACTTTAGACATAGCATGGAATTATAATCGTGGTGCACTGCAGCAAAATTGAGCCCACGAGGTCCAATAGTAGTTGTCGTGAGCGGCTATCGCCAGAACACAAGGAGCAACAGCATGAGAGCACCAAAAATACTACCGTGGATCGCCCACAAGGCCGGCATCAGCGAAGAGCTCGCGCTCAAGCTGTGGCGTCGCGCTGCCGGAGAAGCCGAAGAGCTGACCGGTGACTGCCATAGTTCCGACTACTTTCATCTGGCCGTCGAGCGCTTCATCGACCTCGTCGAAGGCGAATCCGACACCGGCATCGGGCGCGACACGCCGGCCCATCAGCAGGTCAGCTGGATGTGGCGGCATCAGAACCGGATGTCGCAACTAAACCTGCTAGCCGCGCAAAACACCTATCGGCTATGGCAATCGAACTGGGCCAACTTGCTCACCTCCCAGAAACGCGCCGCCTGACGATAGCGCCTATCGGCCGGGCCGCGGCGTAGACGGTTCCAGCGACAACGTCAGGGCATCTGTTTCACTGCCCGCCGTCGACAACACCACGTTCCACGGACCTCCCCGCACGACGGAGCCGCAGCCGGACGATGCTCGCCTGACGCATCACAGACCCGGCCGATTCTAGCATCCCGAGGCCAGCGCCCGCCCTTGGCTGGCGCCGGCCGGCCGCGCCAAACCGCGTATAATGCGCCGTTTAGCCCATTTTGCGATCGTTACCGGCCATGCAGGAAAAATACCAACCCGCGGACATCGAGCTCGCCGCCCAGGAACACTGGAACAAGACCGGCGCCGCGCGCGCCGTCGAAGACCTTTCCAAGCCCAAATACTACTGCCTGTCGATGTTCCCCTACCCTTCGGGCAAACTGCACATGGGGCACGTGCGCAACTACACGATCGGCGACGTGCTGGCGCGCTTCCACAAGATGCAGGGTTTCAACGTAATGCAGCCGATGGGCTGGGATGCCTTCGGCATGCCGGCCGAGAACGCAGCGATCCAGCACAAGGTGCCGCCGGCGCAATGGACCTACGCCAACATCGACTACATGCGCAGCCAGCTCAAGCGCCTCGGTTTCGCGATCGATTGGGAGCGCGAGCTCGCGACCTGCAAGCCGGACTACTATCGCTGGGAGCAGTGGCTATTCACCCGCCTCTACGAAAAAGGCCTGATCTACAAACGCCTCGGCACGGTGAACTGGGACCCGGTCGACCAGACGGTGCTCGCCAACGAGCAGGTGATCGACGGCCGCGGTTGGCGTTCGGGCGCGCTGATCGAGAAGCGTGAAATCCCGATGTACTACATGAAGATTACCGCCTACGCCGACGAACTGCTGGCCGGCCTCGACCAGCTCGCCGGCTGGCCGGAACAGGTCAAGCTGATGCAGAAGAACTGGATCGGCAAGAGCACCGGCGTGCGTTTTGCCTTTCCCTACCAACTGGACGGCAAGGCCGAACAGCTATGGGTCTTCACGACGCGCGCCGACACGATCATGGGCGTTACCTTCGTCGCCGTCGCCGCTGAGCATCCGCTGGCCACCTACGCCGCCAGGAACAATCCCGAGCTCGCTGCCTTCATCGAGGAATGCAAGCAAGGCGGCGTCGCCGAAGCCGACATGGCGACAATGGAAAAGAAGGGCCTACGAACCGACATCTTCGTGACCCATCCGCTGACTGGCGAGCAGGTTGAAGTGTGGGTCGGCAACTACGTGCTGATGGGCTATGGCGATGGCGCCGTGATGGCCGTGCCGGCGCACGACGAACGCGATTTCGCCTTTGCCAAGACGTACCATCTGCCAATAAGACAGGTGATCGACGCTTCCATCACTGACACGACAGGCCGACAAGCCACCGCTGTCGACACCACGAGCATGCGCTCGATGAGCGAAGGGGAAAGCGCTCTCGGGACGACCGGTGCCGAATCGGACGACCAATTCGATAGCGAAGTTTGGAAGGAATGGTACGCAAGCAAATCTGGGGTCTGCGTAAACTCCGGCAAATACAACGGACTCGGCTACGAAGTCGCCGTCGACGCGATCGCCGCCGACCTCGCCGCCAAGAACCTCGGCGCAAAGAAGATCCAGTTCCGCCTGCGCGACTGGGGTATCTCGCGCCAGCGCTACTGGGGCTGCCCGATCCCGGTCATCCACTGCCCTAACTGCGGCGACGTACCGGTGCCCGACGAACAACTACCCGTCGTCCTGCCCGAGAACGTGACAGTCGACGGCGCCGGTTCGCCGCTCGCCCGCATGCCCGAGTTCTACGAATGCAGCTGCCCCAAATGCGGTCAGCCGGCGAAGCGCGAAACCGACACGATGGACACCTTCGTCGAATCGTCGTGGTATTTCATGCGCTACTGCTGCCCGGACAATGACCAGGCCATGCTCGACGAGCGCGTCGGCTACTGGTGCCAGGGCGGCATCGACCAGTACATCGGCGGCATCGAACACGCCATCCTGCACCTGCTCTATTCGCGCTTCTGGACCAAGCTGATGCGCGACGTCGGTCTTTTTGGCGCAACGCAGATCGACGAACCCTTCGCCCATTTGCTGACGCAGGGCATGGTCGTCGCACCCACCTTCTACCGCGAGGACGCGAACGGCAAGAAGGACTGGATCAACCCGGCCGACGTCGACCTCGTTTGCAACGAACGTGGTCGCGCCACCGGTGCCACCCTGCGTACCGACGGCCTGCCGGTGGTCATTGGCGGCACCGAGAAGATGTCGAAGTCGAAGAACAACGGCGTCGACCCGCAAGCCCTGATCGACCAGTATGGCGCCGATACGGCGCGCCTGTTCATCATGTTCGCCTCGCCGCCCGACCAGTCTCTCGAATGGTCCGACGCCGGCGTCGAAGGGGCGTTCCGCTTTCTCAAGCGCGTCTGGAAGGTGGTTTTTGACCACGTTTCGGGCGGGCTCGCCCCCTCCTTCCACGGCGGCGAGCTTGCGGCCGAGTTAAAGAGCTTCCGCCGCCAACTGCACCACACTATCGGCAAGGTTGCCGACGATTACGGCCGACGCAAGCAGTTCAACACGGCGATCGCCGCCGTGATGGAACTGCTCAACACCTACGCCAAAATCGGCGACGATTCGACCTGCGCCCGCGCCGTCAAACAGGAGGCACTCGAAGCCGTCGCACTGCTGCTTTTCCCGATCGTGCCGCACATTTGCGAGGCGCTCTACCGCGCCCTTAAGCCTGGCCACGACGCCGGCACGCAACCCTTCCCACGGGTCGATGCGACCGCCCTCGTGCAGGACGAAATCGAACTGATGCTGCAGATCAACGGCAAGCTGCGCGGTAGCCTGCGCGTCCCAGCCGGCGCCGATAAGGCGGCCGTTGAAGCGGCGGCCCTGGCCTCCGAAGCGGCGCAGAAATATCTCGCTGGCCAGGTACCGAAAAAGCTGATCGTCGTCCCCGGCCGGCTGGTCAACATCGTCGCGTGACCCCCTGAGAAAGCTCCCGATGCGCGCCACGTTTCTCGTCTTTGCCCTCACCCTGCTCGCCGGCTGCGGCTTCCAGTTGCGCGGCGCATATACGTTGCCTTACGACAGCCTCTACATCGCTCTGCCACAATACTCCGATATCGGCGCTGGCCTCCGGCGCGCCATCCGCGCGTCAGTGGCGACGCACCTGACGGAGACCGCCGAGGGCGCACAGGCACGCTTCATCCCAGGTATTGACGCCCGCGAAAGACTCATCCTCTCGCTCTCCGGCGCTGGCCAAGTGCGAGAGCTGCGCCTGCGCTGGCGCTACGGCTATCGCATCGTCGACGACAAGGGCCGCGACTTGGTACCGGTCGGCCAAGTCGAACTGACACGCGACATGACTTACGACGATTCGAACGTCCTCTCCAAACAGGCGGAAGAAACGCTGCTCTGGCGCGATATGCAAGGCGACTTGGTACAACAACTGATGCGTCGACTGGCCGCCGTCAAGCCGGTCACGTCGGCCATCGAGGAATAAGAGCGCGCGCGTGCAACTCAAGGGCGAGCATCTCGCGGCGCATCTTGAGCGCGAGCTCAAGCCGGTCTACGTCGTGTATGGCGACGAGCCTTTGCTCGTCCTCGAGGCCGCCGATGCCATCCGCGCGGCAGCGCGCCGCCGTGGTTTCGACGAGCGCGAGGTACTCACTGTCCTCAGCGGTTTCAACTGGGTGCAACTACACCACGCGGCTGGCAATCTTTCGCTGTTCGGCGGGCGCAAGGTGATCGACCTGCGCATTCCGGGCGGCAAGCCGGGCCGCGACGGCGGTGCGGCGATCGCCGACTATTGCGCCCGCCCCTCGCCCGACGCCCTCCTCCTCGTCACCTTGCCGGGCCTTGACTGGAAGGACGAAAAGGCCGCCTGGCTGAGCGCGCTGACCGAAGCGGGCGCCGTTGTCAAACTGACGCCGCCAAGTCTGGCAGATTTGCCGGCGTGGATCGCCGGCCGCCTGCGCCGCCAGCAGCAGAGTGCCGATGCAGACGGTCTGCGTTTCATCGCCGAACGCGTCGAAGGCAACCTGATCGCAGCGCATCAGGAAATCCAGAAGCTCGGCCTGCTGCATCCACCCGGCGCCTTGAGCCTGCAGGACGTCCAGGATGCGGTGCTTAACGTCGCCCGCTACGACATCGACGGACTACGCGACGCGCTGCTGGCCGGCGATGTGGCGCGCCTGACGCGAACGCTCGACGGCTTGCACCAAGAAGGCGAAGCGCCACCGCTGGTACTTTGGGGGATGACCGAGGAAGTGCGCGCGCTAGCGCAGATCAAAACAGGATTGCAGCAGGGCCAGATGCTCGACGCGCTGCTGCGCGATGCCCGGGTCTGGGGGCCGCGCCAAGCACTCATCAAACGCGCCGTGCAGCGCATCGGCAGCGGCAAGGCGAATGCCGCGCTACGCCATGCGGCACGAATCGACCGCATGATCAAAGGCGTGGAAACAGGAAACGTCTGGGATGAATTTCTACGGCTCGGGCTACGTATCGCCGCCAGCTGACTTCCTGACAAGCAATTGCTAGGATTCGGGATCGGCCGGCACGTCCGGTGCGAGATGTTCCCAGAAACACTCGGCCTTTTCTTCCCGCATGTCGTTCAAGCCGCCGCAGCACACTCCCCGCGCCAGACACTCACCCTCGCAACTCTCCGCGACCACGACCACCCGCAACTCAGTATCCACTTTGCGCGCACCATCCCAATAGCTGCAAGTCGCACAAACCTTTACTTCAGCCGGCAAAATCAGTTTTTTTTGCATAATCAATAATGGCAATTGCCGGACAAATTCAATACCGATAAGAGTGTATTCCTTTCTGATAGTTCCGTTGCCGTTTTTGTGAATCGGATGGCTATAATCAGAACTCGATTCAAGACATCGCGAAAACGCAGACTCCCTATGGACATCCAGCAGTACATGCAACGCGTCGGTCGGCAGGCGCGCGACGCCTCGCGCGCCATGGCCCGCGCCGACACCAACGCCAAGAACACAGCCCTGCGCGCCATTGCCGCGGCCATCCGGCGCGACGCCGCCGCGCTCGTCACGGCAAACCAGGAAGACCTCGCCAGCGCGCGCGCGGCCGGCCTCGATACGGCCATGCTCGACCGCCTGACGCTCTCCGAAGATGGCGTCGCCGCCATGGCTGAAGGCGTCGAGCAGGTCGCGACGCTGCCCGATCCGGTCGGCGAAATCAGCGACCTGAAATTCCGCCCGAGCGGCATCCAGGTCGGCAAGATGCGCGTGCCGCTCGGCGTCATCGGCATCATTTACGAAGCCCGCCCCAACGTCACCGCCGACGCGGCCGCGTTATGCGTCAAGTCCGGCAACGCGGCGATCCTGCGCGGCGGCTCCGAAGCCATCCGCAGCAACCGCGCGATCGCCGCGCTGGTCCACGAAGGACTGGCCAGTGCCGGACTGCCGACCAACGCCGTGCAGGTGATCGACACAACCGACCGCGCCGCCGTCGGCCACCTGATCACCATGCGCGAATACGTTGATGTGATCGTGCCGCGCGGCGGCAAGGGCCTGATCGCGCGCCTGCGGGCCGAAGCGCGCGTACCGATGATCCAGCACCTGGACGGCAACTGCCATGTCTACCTCGACGACGACGCCGATGCCGCAAAGGCGCTGAAGATCGTCGAGAACTCCAAGACGCAGCGCTACGGCACCTGCAACACCGCTGAATCGCTGCTCGTTGCGCGCTCTGTCGCGGCGCGCCTGCTGCCGCCGATCGCCGCCATGCTCGCCGGCAAGGGCGTCGAGCTACGCGGCTGCACCGAAACGCAGGCTCTGGTCAGCGAGGCCCGGGCTGCGAGCGAAGCGGATTACGCCGCTGAATTCCTGGCGCCGATCATCTCGGTAAAGGTGGTGGCCGGGCTCGACGAAGCCATCGAGCACATCAACCATTACAGTTCGCACCACACCGAGGCGATCGTCAGCGAAAACTACACGAAAGCGATGCGCTTCCTGCGCGAAGTCGATTCGGCCTCGGTCATGGTCAACGCCTCGACGCGCTTTGCCGACGGCTTCGAATACGGCCTCGGCGCCGAGATCGGCATCTCGACCGACAAGATCCACGCGCGCGGTCCGGTCGGCCTCGAAGGACTGACCAGCCAGAAGTGGATCGTGCTCGGCAACGGACAGGTGCGCGCCTAGTTTCACCGGCCCAAACGCGGGCAGCAGCATGAAATTCTGCAACAACCTGGCTGCGCCACGCCGATGACACAGCCAGGCCGCTCTTTCCCGGCCCCACAAATAGAAAAAGGATAACCAAGGACACCGCATGAAACACCTGATGATGGCGCTGCTTGCCGCACTATCCGTAAATCTGGCCCACGCGCTGGATGTAGCCGGCGTCAAATTCGACGACCAAGCCCGGCTCGGTAACAGCAACGTTGTCGCCAACGGCGCCGGCCTGCGCAAGAAGGCCTTTTTCAAGGTCTACGCGATGGCCCTCTACCTGCCCGAAGAGCACAGCGAAGCCGAAGCCGTGCTCGGTGCCAGGGGGGCTAAACGCATCGCCATCAGCCTGCTGCGCGATCTTTCGGCGCAACAGTTCGTCGACGCGCTACAGGAAGGCGTCGCGGAGAACCATAGCGCAGCCGAAATGGCGGCGCTGAAGGATCGCCTAACGCACTTTTCGGACGCGATGCTGTCGATCGGCGAGGCGAAGAGCGGTACCATCGTCCTCATCGACTGGCTGCCCGAGAGCGGCACGCGACTTACCGTCAACGGCCAACCACAAGGCAAGGACATCGCCGGCGACGATTTCTTCAAGGCACTGCTCAAGATCTGGCTCGGCAACAAACCGGTGCAGAGCGACCTCAAGCAAGCACTGCTCGGCAAGCCATCCTGAGGCTCCCCATGCCCCGAGACCCTGACCACAACTACCAGGCGGTGATCGCCGCACCGGGATTTTGCCTTGGAGTGCGCTGCGACGAGCGCGAAATCCACGCCATCGAGTTCCTCGAACCCAGCCCTGAAGTCCCGCCGGCCAACGCGCTGGCCGGCGAAACCGCGTGCCAGTTGCGCGCCTATCTGAGCGATCCGGATTTTGTCTTCGAACTACCGCAGCGCCCTTCCGGCACAAGCTTTCAACGCCGTGTATGGGCGCAGATCGCCGCCATACCGGGTCGGCAAACGCGGACCTACGGGGACCTTGCCAAAACCCTGCACAATGCCCCGCGGGCGGTGGGTCAGGCGTGCGGCGCCAATCCTTTTCCGCTGATCGTCCCCTGCCATCGCGTCGTTGCCGCTGGCGGCGGACTGGGCGGCTTTGCCCGTCACGGTGGCGGTTTCCTGCTTGACGTGAAGCGCTGGCTACTGACGCATGAAGGCCGCTGACGCCATTTTGCCAGGCCTGGCCGACCTAGCGGAAATTGATTCCTTTTGCGATACGCTGTGGCTCGAGGATGGCCTCGCCAAAGCCTCGTTGGCCAGTTACCGCAGCGACCTCCTGCGTCTTGCCGCGTGGCTCAATGCACAGCAGCTCGGCACGCTATGCCAGGCCGACGAGGCAGCGCTAACGGGCTTCGTTGCTTTGCTTTCGAAAACGCTGCGCGCCACGTCGCAAGCACGCTACATCTCGACGCTACGCCGTTTCTACCGGCATCTGCTGGCGCGCGGCCGGCGCGCCAGCGATCCGACCTTGAAGATTGCCATGCCGGTCAAACCCTCGCGGCTGCCCAAGGTGCTGTCCGAAGCCCAGGTTGATGCGCTGCTCAACGCACCGGCAACTGAAACGACGCTCGGCCAGCGCGACCGGGCTATGCTTGAAACCCTCTACGCCACAGGCCTGCGCGTTTCGGAACTGGTCGGCCTGAAGCTGCACGAGGTCGACTTCGATACAGGCGTCGTCCGGGTATTCGGCAAAGGCAGCAAGGAACGCCTGGTGCCACTGGGCGAGGAAGCCAGCGACTGGATGCGCCGCTATCTCGTCGAGGCGCGGCCGGCCCTGCTCAATCGCCGCCAGACCCATGACCTGTTCGTCACCGCGCGCGGCGCGGCGATGACGCGGCAGGCTTTCTGGGGCCTCGTCAAGCGTTACGCCCAGCGCGCCGGCATTGACCCGACCCGGCTCTCACCGCACGTGCTGCGCCACGCCTTTGCCACGCACCTGCTCAACCATGGCGCCGATCTGCGCGTCGTGCAACTGCTGCTCGGGCATGCGGACATTTCCACCACGCAGATCTATACTCACGTCGCCCGAGAGCGGCTCAAGGTGTTGCATGCCACCCACCATCCGCGCGGCTGACGCAAGCGCCAAACAGCTCTGTTATGCTGAATTTTTCAGTGCACTGAAAACCAGTGAAATCCCGCCATCTTTTTTCAACCCCGGCGACTTTCGTCGCCAGCCTGTTCGCTGTGCTGCTGGTCGCCAGTGTCTTTGTCGTCGACCTGGTTCGTTCGCGCCAGCAGTACCTGACCACTGGTTCCCACCAGGTGACCTACCATGGGCACATGCTGGCCGAACACGTGGCGCGCTCTTTCGACAGCATGGAAATACTGCTTGATGAACTGCAGCCACAGATATCCCAACTTAACCCCTGGTGGAAATGGTCGCCACAACAGGGGCACGCCTTCCTGAAGAGCCGGCTGACGCGCTCGCTGCCGCAGATCCGCCACCTGCTGATTTTCAGCGCCGACGGCGAGCAGCGGTTTGCCAGCTTTTCCGAGTCTCCCCCATCGATCAACGTCAAGGATCGACCCTATTTCGTTCAACTGCGCAATGGCGCCGGCAAGGCGCGTTATGGCCCTTACGTCGGGCGCAACTCCCAGCGTCCCACCTACGCCGTCGCGCAGCGCCTGGATTTCCCAGACGGACGCTTTGCCGGCGCCATAATGGCGGGAATCGAGCCCGATTATTTCGAAGAGTTCTGCTGGTCCACCCGCCCCTTTGAAGAGTTCGAGTCGGCACTGGTCAATGCCGAAGGCCATATCATCGGTTTGTGCCGGCCAAGCGACCAACGGGGAACGGAAGAGGGCATCGGCAACGACTTTCGGCGGGTGCTTGCCGGGGGCGCTTTCGCCACGCTACCGCACGATCTGAAAACGAGTTTCACCGAAACCGACCATTTCATTCTTTCGGTGGAAACTGTTGCCGGCTATCCGGACCTGCGCGTCATCAGTTTGATGCCAAAAACCAGGCTCCTCTCGCAATGGTACAAGTACGCGCTGCAATCGTCGCTGCTCGGCGCCATCGCCCTCTTGGCGCTGGCCATCGCCGCCCTGCTCATCCGCCGCCAGTTTAAAGAAATCGGCCGTGTAACCGAACAGCTGAGCGCCCACCGCGATACGCTGGAAACGCGGGTCAGCGAAGCGACCCGCGAACTAGAGCAGCGACGCCAGGGCGCCGAGCGTATTGCCGAAGCAAAGTCACGTTTTCTCGCAGCAGCCAGTCATGACCTTCGACAACCTTTACAGGCCCTGCGCTTGTTCGTCGGCGACCTAGTGCGCAGTCTCGACGGCACACCGCACAAGACCCTGTTGCATCGGATCGAACAAGCCACCGACGCAATGAATGAGCAACTCGAGTGCCTGCTTGAAATCTCGCGCCTCGATATGGCCGACATCGAGCCGCAATGGGCCAGCCTGTCGGTCAGCGCGCTCTTCACCCAACTGGCCGCCAACTATCGGCCGACGGCCGAGGCGAAGAATGTCCGGCTGGTCTTTCGCCCCCGCGAACTGTCGGTGCATAGCGACCCCGTCCTGCTCGGGCGCCTGCTCGGCAACCTGATCGACAACGCTATCAAGTTCAGCCCGCAGGGCACGGTTTTGGTCTGCGCCCGCTGGAGCAGCAAGGGGACGCGCATTGAGGTGCGCGACAATGGCAGCGGGATCGCGCCGGAACATCAACAGGCGGTCTATGACGAGTTTTTCCAGATCGCCAACGTCGCGCGCGAATCCCACGCCGGCCTCGGGTTGGGCCTCTCGATCGTCAGCCGGGTTGCCCGCTTGCTGCACGCGCCCCTCACGCTTCGTTCGCGCCTCCATGCTGGCTCGGTATTTTCCATACGCCTTTCGGCCAGCACACCGAACGGCAAGCGCCTGACGCCAGTCGAACATCTGATCCCGAAACTCATCCTGGTGGGGGCCGAAAGCGAAAGCGGCAGAAAATTTGCCGCGCAGGCTGGCGAATGGGGGTATGGCATAGAACCGGCGGATAGTGCCGATGCCGCGCGGGGTTTGCTGGCCGCAAGCGAGGCCATCCCGATCATCGTTATGCGCGATTTCTGCGACATTGGCGAGGCGCTGCGCGAGCTCCTGCACGACTATCCGGGCATCGTCATCCGCCCCCCCGGCGGCGAAGTTCTCGGGCTCGGCCCCTACGACCTAACCGAACCGGTCAGACCGGCCCGCCTGCGCGCCTTGCTGCGCAGCCTGCACTGAATCAACGCGTTTAGAGAGGACAGCCATGAAAACCGAGCACGCCCCCGAAACCCCGGCCACCCAACAACTGCGTCTGCTCGGCGTCGCCCACTCGAGCCACCTGTATGCCTACGAAGAGCACGGCGGCACGGCCGTCTCGGCACGCGAGCTGAACGTGGACGAGCATGCGGTGATCAAGACGCTGGTCATGGAAGACGAGAAGCGCAAGCCGCTGATTGTGCTGATGCACGGCGACTGCAAGGTATCGACCAAGGAACTGGCGCGACAGAGCGGCCGTAAGAAAATCGAACCGTGCACGCCCGAGGTGGCCAACCGCCACACGGGCTATATGGTCGGTGGCACCAGCCCGTTCGGCACGAAGAAGCAAATGCCCCTGTTCATCGAAAAAACCATTCTCGACCTGCCGCTGATCTACATCAACGGCGGCCGGCGCGGTTTTCTGGTCGGCGTACATCCGCACGACCTAGTGCGTGCGCTGTCGCCCACCGTGGTCGAAGTCGCCCTCAGTTGAGGCTCTGGGGAAAAACTCAGGCCGGCACGCCGCGTTCGATCACCACGCCGACGCGGCGCACGCCGCGCATCATGCCGAGCTTGGCAATCGAGACGCGCACCCAGCTGGCGCCAAAGTCTTCGAGCAGCAGCGTGGCCACGTACTCGGCCAGTTTCTCGAGCAGATTGAAATGACGTTCCAGGAGTTCGCCGCGCAGCCGATCGACAACCACCGCATAGTCGATGGTGTCGCGAATGTCGTCGCTGGCTCCGGCGCTGGCCGTCGAAGTGCCTATCTGCAGCGAAATTTCGACCGTCTGTGACATGGCCTTCTCGCGCGGATAGATGCCGATTAGGGTGTTGGCGCGAAAGTCGTCGATGAAGATGATGTCCATGCAGGCGGGGCGTTTGGGCAGTGTAAAATTGCGGGCCGGCTCAATGCCGAACAGTTTGAGCATTCTAACCCAGACCATCGCCGCCCCAGCCAAAACCCAATGTCCCCTGCCCTAACCGCTCTGTTAGTCATCGCCGCCGCCTACCTGCTCGGCTCGATCTCCTTCGCCGTCGTCTCCAGCCGGCTGTTTGGCCTGGCCGACCCGCGTACCTATGGTTCAAAGAACCCGGGCGCCACCAATGTCCTGCGCAGCGGCAATAAGGCCGCCGCCGTGGTCACCTTGCTGGGCGACGGCGCCAAAGGCTGGCTGGCGGTTTTTCTAGCGCAGCACGACGGGTTCCAGTCCTGGGGACTCGATCCCGGCGTCGTTGGCCTCGTTGCCCTGGCAGTTTTCTTCGGCCACCTGTTTCCGGTCTTCCTCAAGTTCAAAGGAGGAAAAGGCGTTGCCACCGCCGCAGGCGTGCTGCTGGCCATCAATCCTTGGCTCGGTCTGGCGACCCTCGGCACCTGGTTGCTCGTCGCCTTCACGACCCGCTATTCGTCGCTGGCCGCATTGCTCGCCGCCGCCAGCGCGCCGCTCTACGCGGTCATGTTCTGGGGCGCCGACACGATGGTGCTCGCCATCGGCGTCATGTCGATGGCACTGATCGGCAAGCACTGGCAGAACCTGCAACGCCTGATGGCCGGCAGCGAACCGAAGATCGGAGCAAAGAAGAAACGCTAAGGCCGCCGGCCGATCAGATGCCCAACTCGGCCAGCGGCCAGCGCGGCCGCACGGCAAAGGCGCCGGCCGGCTTGGTCTGGGCCCCCGCCTGCAGGCGCAAGGCGCCAGCCAACGCAATCATGGCGCCATTGTCGGTGCAAAATTCAAACTCGGGGTAGAAGACGGCAATTTTCATCTTGACGGCGCGCGCATCGAACTGACGCCGCAATTCGCGGTTGGCGCCGACCCCCCCAGCCACCACCAGCTGCTTCAAACCGCTGTCCTTGAGTGCGCGCAGCGACTTCTTGACCAGCACTTCGACAATCGCCTCCTGAAAGCCCCTAGCGATGTCGGCGCGCTGCTGAGCGTCGAGCGTGCCGAGTTCGCGCACCTTGGTGAGCACCGCAGTTTTCAAACCGCTGAAGCTAAAGTCGAGATCGCCGGAGTTCAGCATCGGTCGCGGCAACTTCACGCGGTCAGGCTGGCCGCGCTCGGCCAGTTCGGCCAGCGCTGGGCCGCCGGGGTAGCTCAGGCCAAGCAGCTTGGCCGTCTTGTCGAAGGCTTCGCCGGCCGCATCGTCCAGCGTTTCGCCGAGCAGTTCGTAGTGCCCGACACCGGTCACACGCATCAGTTGGGTGTGGCCGCCGGAAACGAGCAAGGCCACGAAGGGAAATCGCGGGGGCGTGCGCGACAGCAGCGGCGAGAGCAGATGGCCTTCGAGGTGATGCACCGGCAGGGTCGGCACGCCCAGCGAGGTGGCCAGGGCTTCAGCGAACGCGGCGCCAACCAGCAAGGCACCGGCCAGCCCAGGCCCCTGCGTATAGGCAATGGCATCGATCTCGCCAAGCGCCCGCCCGCTATCGGCCAGCACCTTGCGCAGCAACGGCACGACGCGCCGGATGTGGTCGCGCGAAGCGAGCTCGGGCACCACGCCGCCATACGCCCGATGCATGACGATTTGCGAGTGCAAGGCATGCGCGAGCAAGCCCCGCTCAGCAGCCGTACTGTAGAGCGCGACACCCGTTTCGTCGCAGGAAGATTCGATTCCGAGAACCAGCATGGGCGGCATTTTACCCCAAGCCCCAAAGTATCCGACGAAACACTTTGAATTTTCGCCAAGCTCTGTTTATAATGCCGGGCTCTGCTGCAATCTGCCGATTTTTGAAATTAGGATAGAGTTAATGCCCGCCATTCGCCTGAAGGAAAATGAGCCGTTCGAAGTCGCGATTCGCCGCTTCAAGCGCACCGTTGAAAAGACCGGTCTACTGACCGAACTGCGTGCCCGCGAGTTCTACGAAAAACCGACCGCCGAGCGCAAGCGCAAGCTGGCCGCCGCCGTCAAGCGCCATCACAAGCGCATGCGCAGCCAGACCCTGCCGCCGAAGTTGTACTAGACCCGGAATTGCAGATCGCTGAGCAGCCGCCCGTCTGAAGAGGGGCGGCTTTTGGCGTTTGTGCCAGGGCGTTTCCCGTCTTCCGGCGTCTCGCTGGAAGACCGCAAGATAGTTGCAGAACCCAAGGAGCCTCGCGATGACCCTCAGAGAGCGCATTAACGAAGATATGAAGGCCGCCATGCGCGCCCGGGAAGCGGCCAAGCTCGGCGCCATCCGCCTCCTGCTCGCCGCGATCAAACAGAAGGAAGTCGACGAGCGCATCACGCTCGACGACGCCGCCATCGTCGCCGTCATCGACAAGATGCTCAAGCAGCGCCGCGACTCGATCACCCAATACGAAGCCGCCGGGCGCAACGATCTGGCCGACGCCGAGAAATTCGAAGCCGCACTGCTCGGCGCCTATATGCCGGCCGGTCTGTCGGCCGAGGAAATCCTGACGGCAGTCGCTGCCGCGATCAGCGAGACCGGCGCCGCCGGTCCCGGCGACATGGGCAAGGTGATGGGCGTTCTCAAGCCGAAGCTAGCCGGCCGCGCCGACATGACCGAAGTTTCGAAGCTGGTCAAAACGCGCCTGGCGGGCGGCTGAACCTTTGCATCGGCGGCGTCACGCTGCCCTAGCCAAGGTATCCAGATGATCCCGGAATCGTTCATTCAGGAACTGCTGCACCGCGTCGACGTCGTCGACCTGATCGACAGCTACGTACCATTAAAGAAGGCCGGCGCCAATTTCGCCGCCTGCTGCCCGTTCCATAACGAAAAATCTCCTTCATTCACCGTCAGCCCGACCAAGCAGTTTTACCACTGTTTCGGCTGTGGCGCGCACGGCACGGCGATCGGCTTTCTGATGGAATACTCCGGCCTCGGCTTTATCGACGCGATCAAGGAACTGTCCGGCCGCGTCGGCCTGCAAATGCCGGATGAAGACGTTCGGCGTTCGCACGACGGCCCAAAAATCGCCTCACTGACCGACGTCATGGCACGCGCGGCGAAGTATTACTACGAACAGCTCAAGCGCTCGGAAAAAGCGATCGACTACCTCAAAGCGCGCGGTGTGAGCGGCGAGATTGCGCAAAAATTCGGCATTGGCTACGCGCCGGACGGCAGGCAAAGTCTCGCGACTGCTTTCGACGATTACGGCGCGACGGAACTACAGGTCGCCGGACTGGTCGGAAAGAGTGATGACGGCCGCTTGTACGACCGCTTCCGCGACCGCATCATGTTTCCGATCATGAACCAGAAGGGCGAAATAATTGCCTTTGGCGGCCGCATACTTGGTGACGGGAAACCAAAATACCTGAACTCGCCGGAGACACCGCTCTTCGAAAAAGGTCGCGAAGTCTTCGGCCTGCCGCAAGCGCGGTCGGCACTGCGCGAAAAGGACACGGCCATCGTCGTCGAAGGTTACCTGGACGTCGTAGCACTGGCGCAGCATGGCGTCGGCAATGCAGTGGCCACGCTCGGCACGGCAACGACGGCAACGCACGTGCAAAAGCTGTTGCGTCAGGTCGATCGCATCGTGTATTGCTTCGACGGCGACGCCGCCGGCCGCAAGGCTGCTTGGCGGGCGCTCGAAAACAGTTTGGAAGCACTGCCCGAGCAAAAAAGCATCGGCTTCGTCTTCCTCCCCGACACGGAAGACCCGGACAGCTTTGTGCGCAGCCAGGGCCGCGAAGCCTTCGAGCGGATGATTGCGCAGGCGACGCCGCTCTCCGACTTCCTGCTGCGCGAACTGGCCACCCACTGCGACCTGACCAGCGCCGAGGGCAAGGCTAAGCTCGTCGCGGATGCCAAGCCACTGCTCGGCCGGCTGCAAACGCCGCTGCTGCGACTGCAACTGGTCAAACGACTGGCCGAAGCTAGCGGTTTCTCGCAGCCAGAAGTCGAACGCCTGTGCGATCTGCGCCCGATCGCCCGGCCCGCGCCAGCACGCGCACCGCGGCAAGCGCCCTCGCTGTTGCGCCCACTGTTGCGCCTGCTGTTGCAAAAGCCCGCACTGGCCCATCGCCTGCCACTGGCTTCATTGCCCGACCATTCGGCGGAAGCGCGCGCAGTCCGCTATTTGTGCGAAACGATCGTCGCCGCCGGCAATCCGCCACCGGCCTACGCGGCGCTCCTTGAGCGGCTACGCGGCAACGAAGACGAAGCGATCCTGCGCGAAGCGGCCGCCGAACTGATGCAGCAACCGTTCGAAGACGACGATATCGACGCGGAATTCGATGGCGCCGTCGAACGACTGGCCGAAGGCGACCACAAAAGGGCCTTCGCCACCCTGCAGGAAAAGATTCAGAAGCTCGGCGTCGCCGGGCTGTCGAGTGAAGAGAAGCAGCAGTACCTGCAGGCGCTCTGCATCCGCGGAAAAGCAAGCTAAGTTGTGATATAATTTGGGGTTTTTCCAGTCTAACGCTAACCGGGATATGGTCATGGCAAGGGAAAAGGCAGTAACTACGAAGGCGGCCAAGGCAAAAGCGGCCGCCGACCTGCTGGCGCAAGCCGGTAACGCAACGTCGCCAATCGACATTGAGACACGCAAGACGCGCCTCAAGACGCTGATCAAGCTGGGCAAGGAACGCGGCTTCCTGACCTACGCTGAAATCAACGACCACTTGCCGGATGACGTGGTCGACGCGGAGCAGATCGAAAGCATCATCAGCACGTTCAACGACATGGGCATCCAGGTCTATGACCACGCGCCCGATGCCGAAACGCTGCTCATGTCCGACGCCGCGCCCAACGCCGGTGCCGACGATGCCGACGTGGAAGAACAAGCCGAACAGGCGCTGTCGACCGTCGACTCCGAATTTGGCCGCACGACCGATCCGGTGCGCATGTACATGCGTGAAATGGGCTCGGTCGAGCTGCTGACGCGTGAAGGCGAAATCGAAATTGCCAAGCGCATCGAAGACGGCCTCAAGCACATGATCCAGGCGATCTCCGCCTGCCCGACGACGATTGCCGAAATTCTCGACGCGACCGCTCGTATCGGGCGCGATGAAATGCGCATTGACGAACTGATCGACGGCCTGATCGACCCCAACGCCGAAAGTCAGATCGAAGAGCTCGCCGAAGACGAAGAAGCCGAAGTTGAAGAAGACGAAAACGAAGACGGCGAAGCCGTCGAAGGCGCCGCTGCGGCCGCCTCGCTGCTCAAGCTGAAGACGGAAGCGCTTGAGCGTTTCGAATTGATCAAAGGCTACTTCACCAAAGCACACAGTGCGCTCGCCAAGAAGGGTTCGCAGGACAAAACCTACCTGAAACTGCAACAGCAGATCTCCGACGAGATGATGAACATCCGCTTCACGTCGAAGACCATCGAACGCCTGTGCGAATCGGTCCGCGGCATGGTCGAAGAAGCCCGTGCCTGCGAGCGCAAGATTCAACGCATCTGCGTCGATACTGTGCGCATGCCGCGCCCGCACTTTATCAAGGTGTTCCCCGGCAACGAGCTCAACCTCGACTGGGTCGACGCTGAACTCGCCTCCTCGAGCAGCAAGGCTTACACGCCGATCCTGACGCGCAACGCGCCGAACATCAAGGAAGAACAGAAGAAGCTGCTCGCCCTGCAGGAACGCATCGGCATCCCGCTGAAGGAACTGAAAGACATCAACAAGCAGATGTCCACTGGCGAAGCCAAGGCGCGCCGGGCCAAGCGCGAAATGACCGAAGCCAACCTGCGTCTGGTCATTTCGATCGCCAAGAAATACACCAACCGCGGCCTGCAATTCCTTGATCTCATTCAGGAAGGCAACATCGGCTTGATGAAAGCGGTGGATAAATTCGAATACCGCCGTGGCTACAAGTTCTCGACCTACGCCACGTGGTGGATTCGTCAGGCCATCACGCGCTCGATCGCCGACCAGGCGCGCACCATCCGCATTCCGGTGCACATGATCGAGACGATCAACAAGATGAACCGCATATCGCGCCAGATACTGCAGGAAACCGGCCTCGAAGCCGACCCCGCGACGTTGGCCAAGAAAATGGAAATGCCGGAAGAGAAGATCCGCAAGATCCTCAAGATCAGCAAGGAGCCGATCTCGATGGAAACTCCGATTGGCGACGACGACGACTCGCACCTCGGCGACTTCATCGAGGACTCGGGCACGCTCGCGCCAACTGACGCTGCGCTCTACTCCAGCCTGCGCTTCATCACCAAGGACGTGCTCGATACCCTGACGCCGCGCGAAGCCAAAGTGCTGCGCATGCGCTTCGGCATCGAAATGAACACGGACCACACGTTGGAAGAAGTCGGCAAGCAATTCGACGTCACCCGCGAGCGCATCCGCCAGATCGAAGCCAAAGCGCTGCGCAAACTGCGTCATCCGTCGCGTTCCGACAAGCTGCGCAGCTTCCTCGACAGCGGCAGCAGCTGATAACGCTTTCGGGCCTGTAGCTCAGTTGGTTAGAGCAGAGGACTCATAATCCTTTGGTCCAGAGTTCAAGTCTCTGCGGGCCCACCAGTAGTAGCAAGCATTTAGGCCAATCCTTCGGGGTTGGCTTTTTTGCGCATTGCAGATTTGTAAGCGGCTTGTAACCACTTGCAATCAACGCGCGGCAGACCAACTCCGCTATCGGATCAAAAAGTTAACTTCTAGCACCCCCGATCCAAGTCGATGCTTATAGCGTTAGCTTGGCCATCAAAGTGTTTAACGCTATACGAACAGGTGTGTATTTCGCTCCATCGTGACCGGTGATTTCGAAGAAGCGTGACCGCCGGTTTCACGAAAAGCGCCCGGGTGTTGCGACCCATACTCGACAGGAAAGGCTGGTTCATCGCATCAACAATACAAAACGGGAGCCGTGGCCCCCGTCTAAGTTGGCGTGAAGTCCCGCCCCACCCCGTATGCGAGACACTACGAAGCCTCGCCCGCTGACTGGCCATCTTCTGTTGATGACGGCGCGCCCTCTTCAAGCAGATGGGTTGGCGCCATCACCCACACAATCTCTCGTGCGTTCAGCTGAACCAGCTCGCCGTCTTCGTCCTCGAAACTGGGGTACGGAAAATTGTCCGGGCCGTGCTCTAGCTCAAAGAATAGACCGAACAACTGATCCGGCGATTCAGTGTCTGTCTCAAGCAGTTCGGCGCGACCTCGTAGGCAGATGCGTATCATCCCCTTGTCGCGCGAAGTGTCCGGCGGCAACTCGGCGGGGTCCCATAGAAATCGAACGGCCTGCACATCTGTCAGGTTGATGGCGACGGAGGTCCCGTCGACGGTATCGAAAGAAAAAAATACCGCGGGCTCGGAAGATGTCGCCGTGGCAAGCATCTCTTCCAGGCGGTCAGTTTCCTTCTTGCGGACCTCGCAAACGAGAGGGACCGCTAGGTTGCGGATTAGAAAGCTAAGGAAATATCTCTTTGCCATGGTCGCAGCTTACCCTGCGCCGCCAACGGCCGCCAGCGACGAAACCCCGGCGCGGCGCCGGTTGGGTCAGCGGGAATGCTGTGGCTTTATGAAGGCAAAGGGCCTTTTAGAATCACTTCTCATCGGCTGGTGCCACCTTCAGCTTGGCGCCCTGCGTCTTGGACAGTACGCCCCGCTTCGACTTCGTGCCCAGACCTAAGAGCCTCGCGTACTCAGGCCTGATGGATGATTCGGTTTGAGGCCTTTCGTACGCGAAGTGCGGCGGGCAGGGGTTCGGCACGGCAGGCGCCGAATATTTCGACCTCAGCCATTCAACCAGGTCATCATCAATCAGGCGCCATTGGCCGCGGACCTTTGCCGCGGGAATGTCGCCGCGCGCAATCATCGGATAAAGCACATCACCGGATATCTGAAGAAACTCGGCGGCCTGCGCCACAGTCAATATTTTCATCATCGACTCTGTTGGGTAGGGATTAAGCACGGGGACTGGTCGGCCCAGCCCGGATTGAGCAGATAGCTACCCGACGCCACCAATGGCCGCCAGACACAAACCCCGGCACTTGGCCGGGTCTCGATTCGCGTGATATCGCAAACCAATGAAATCACTTGTCGGCGGTAGTTTTCCGCCGCCGAGCGGATCTCAACCCTGGCGGGCATTGGGCGGCTTCGACGTGAGGCTGTTGGCTTATCCAATTATCGACTTCCTGCATGTTTATCCAAAGAGTGCGCGGCCCGGTGCGTTTGTAGTGCTTGCCCGCAGCCCATTCGCCAGAGTGCGTTCGAGTAAGTACTGTGGTCATTGGCTCGCCAGAGTCCTCGCAATACTTCTCTGCCCGGACCCACGATAGAACGATGAGATTCATTGTCACTCCTGAAAAAGTATGAAGTCCTGCGATGACGAGAAAATTGCGGCTTTGCACTACCTGCTAACCAAGAAAGAGCTTAAGGAAAATCAGGATTCCGTTTCTACGGCGCCAGGCGCGAACGTTCGGAAGAAGGCTTGATCTTCACGGTCTTGCATCGGCCGTCTGACGTTGTCATGCAAATCGTAATGTAGGTCCATTCACCAGCGTCAACTATTTGGCGCAGCTT
>Ga0209125_1000292_pt1 | contig 72944 bp, 60 predicted proteins | sample BarGraIncub1131A_FD_184503 | JGI IMG/M metagenome (GOLD analysis project Ga0209125, IMG submission 184503) | Arctic peat soil microbial communities from Barrow, Alaska - Barrow Graham LP Incubations 11-31A (SPAdes) (version 2) | ecosystem: Environmental > Terrestrial > Soil > Wetlands > Peat...
AGAAACTGTTTAAAATTGCCTGTTGGGCATTAATGATAATAGAAAGTTTGTTTCTTTTCAGGGCAGTATCATTGAACATGTAGGGGCCGCCCTTGTGGCCGCCCATGGGTAATGTAAATAAAATTAATGCTTTCAAAAAATCTATATTTCCCGTGGGCGGCCACAAGGGCGGCCCCTACATTTTTCACATTACTGCTCTATGCGCAAAACAAAAAAAAATAATTTTAAACAGTTTCTAAAAAAAAATAATTTTAAATTTATCGTTAGTTGAAAAAACAATGTTAACTTTCCGCCATGATTTTGCTAAAGATCCTGTTGCTCCCCTTTTCTTTAATTTACGGCCTTATTATTAAGGTTCGTAACTATTTATTTGATATCAGACTGCTTAAATCTGTTGTGTTTAAACTTCCTGTTATTTGTGTGGGCAATCTTTCGGCAGGTGGTACAGGAAAGACTCCCCATGTAGAATATCTCATCCGGTTACTTCAAAATCATGTGAAAATTGCCATAGTGAGTAGGGGATATCTTCGAAAAACCAGAGGATTTATTTTGGCAGATGCTAATTCAACAGTTGCTAAGGTTGGTGATGAACCAATGCAATACATCAATAAATTCAAAAATGTTTTGGTAGCGGTCGACGAAGATCGTTGTCACGGGATCAGGAAGCTAATGGCAGAGCAACCTGAAATGAAGGCCATGATATTGGATGATGCATATCAACATCGTTATGTAAAACCGGGGTTAACAATACTGCTTACCGATTTTCACAGCCTTTATACTAATGACTACCTGTTGCCGGCAGGGCGTTTACGGGAATCAAAAAAAGGAGCTAAACGGGCAGATATTATAATCGTCACTAAGACCGATCCCGTCTTTTCTCCTTTGAGCAAACGGGCAGTACTGGAGAAAATAAAGCCGTTGCCTCACCAGAAAGTCTTTTTTAGTTATGTGACTTATGGCTTTCCTGTACCGCTTTTCCCTAATTTACCATCCCTACGATATAATCTGATTAACACCATTGTTCTTTTTGTTGGTATCGCAAATCCATATCCACTTGAACAATACCTGAAACGATTGTGCAGCGAGTTGATCATTGTTTGTTTTAAAGATCACCATCAATTCTCTGAAAAGGATATTACCGATGTAAAAACAACATTCAATAATCAGTTCACTAAACGCAAAGTCCTGATTACTACCGAAAAGGATGCAATGCGATTGCATGAACCCTCGTTATTTCAATTATTGAAAGGAATGCCCATTTATTATATTCCTATCGAAGTAGCATTTCATTTTCGTGAGAAAGAGAAATTCGATAAATTGGTCACTGATTTTGTGGGTTCTGTATAATAGTTCTGTTTATCATTTACAGTTTGATTAATTTTGCCAAACATTACTGTACTATGATGAAAAATGTGAGGAACACAATTGTATGGTTATTATTCATCCTTGTTGCAGTTGTTTTTTTCAGTTGTAAAAGAACTACCAAGGCAGGGGCAGACGAAATAGTTATCAATGGAAAGCTGACGAATTCAGCCGGTAAAATAATTTGGTTGAGTGAGTTTGATGGAAAAAGGATGCACAACATTGATTCTGCTCACGTTGAAGAAAATGAGTCATTCAGCTTTAAGATCAAACCAAAGTATGCAGGTTTTTTTATTGTTTCAATACATAAAAATGACGATGCTTTCCTAATCGGAAATAAGGGTGAAACAATCATGCTGACAGGTGATGCCGATCATCTTTCATCTTCCTGGAATGCAAGGGGATCAGATGAAACGAAACGTTATCTCGCCTATTGGAATGTTTCGCGCAAGCAGTTGAAACAGATCGATTCATTGACAGTACTCTTTAGAAGCATTCGCATGGAACCTGATAATCTGGGTTTGCGCATTCGGATTGATTCGATCTTTAATGCAATCATGGAAAAAAAACGTGAAGATGCGACTCATTTCATCATTAAGAATCCTGGTGCATTGGCATCGTTGCTGGTGATCGATGCAAAGTTTGCCAAACTTCCTTTGTTTTATGAAGAGCGTGACATAAACTATTTCAAAATGCTTGATAGCGGTCTTTCAAAAACCTATCCGGGCAATCCACTGGAAGTCAATTTTCATGAGAGGGTTCAACGAATCCTCAAAAACATAAAATATCATCAGCAAAACAATCGCTTACTTCCTCCCGGTGATCTAAGCCCTTCTTATGCTCCAAACCGGTAAAAAAACAGATAAAATTCAGGCAGTTGAGATCTCCCAAAATGTTGAAACGTTGAAAACAAACTCACTCGAACTCAGACAAGGCGAAAAAATATATTTTGCTTCAGATTTTCATTTAGGAATCCCTGATCATGCATCAAGTTTGATACGTGAGCGGCTTTTAGTCGAATGGCTTGAACTCATTCGTAAGGATGCACGCGAGATCTATCTGATGGGCGATCTCTTTGATTTCTGGTTTGAATATAAAACAGTGGTTCCAAAAGGATTCGTTCGCTTATTTGGTAAACTTGCCGAAATCACTGACTCCGGAATTGCAGTTCATCTTTTCAGGGGTAATCATGATATCTGGGCCTTTGATTACCTGGCACAGGAAATTAACATTAACCTGCATCGCGAGAGTCAGATCAAAATATTCAATGGCCATCATCTCTTTTTAGCCCATGGCGATGGTTTGGGTCCCGGCGATACAGGATATAAAATGTTGAAGAAAGTGTTTGAGTTTAAACCCAATCAATGGTTATTCAGGTGGATTCACCCCGATATTGGTACTCGTCTTGCACTTTATTTTTCAAGAAAGAGCAGGTATGCCAATAATCTGAAAAAGGCAGAAGGGGAGAATATCAGAGAAAGAACAATCTACGACGAACGATTGTATCATTTCAGTAAAGAGATGTTGGTCATCGATCCGGCAATCAACTTCTTTATATTTGGTCATCAGCACGAACCAATGGATGAGCCGATAAGTGCAGAAAGCAGAATGATTATCCTGGGCGACTGGCTGCAGAACTTTTCATACGCAGTGTTTGATGGACAGGATATGTCGCTACACTACTTCAAAACAGAAAAGGCTGCAGACGATAAAGACCTTTAGCGGTAATGTTTTCAGCGGAATAATATTAGTGATGGTAAACCTGTATTGTTTATTAGGAATGTAATTGGGATTTAATTTTTAAGATAGGTTTTTAAGATAGGTCTTTTCGGTTTAATTCATGAAGTTTAACATATTTCATAAAAGTATCAAAAGCCACCATGACACTTATTACAAAACCATAGAAACCATCCAGAAAACCTAATTTTATAAAATAGCTTTTGAAAAACTTCAAGGTCGGATGGAAAATCACTGTTAACCAATTCGCCTTAATCCCATTGCTATGCTTTTCTTCCGCTGATAAAGTGGAGAAATTCTGAATTACTTCCAGATGATGGATGATTGTAGGGAAAGAATAATGGAGTAAATCACCTTTCAAAAATGATTGACTACTATTAGGCTGAAGTGTTAACGATTCATGTATAAATTGACCTGTCCATTCGCCTTTGGTCTTATCAAATAATCGCAGTTTCCTATCGGGATACCAATCAGTATGCTTTATCCATTTACCACAATAATTTGTGAGCCTGTTAAAATAGTATCCGTCAGATTTCCAATTCTCTTTCACCTTTTTTATTGAAGTCTTTAATTCATCAGATATAGCTTCATCGGCATCTATTGACAGAACGTGTTGATATTTAGAAAATTCCAGCGCTTTGTTTTTCTGTTGTGTATACCCCAGAAATGGTTGTTCTATAAATCTAACATGATATTTGAGACAAATCTCTTTTGTCCTATCTGTTGACAAAGAATCTAAAACAACAATCTCATCAGCAATATCAAGTACTGAAAGAAGACATCTTTCTATGTTTTTCTCTTCATTCAAAGTAATAATAACGACAGATATGGGAGTCATTTTTGATATTTAAATTGTGATTCAAAGATACGAAAATAAAGAACTCGAAAGCCTATAGATTTTTTTTGCTAAAATATTAGTTTGAACTGATTCTGAATTACTTGAAGAAAAGGAATTTAAGCAATCTTTTGGAGGATTTTTAGGAGAAAAGAACAAAGAAAGCTTGACCCCGAAAAACAAATTCTTATTCTTGATTACCAGCTTTATATATAGCTGTGGACTGATCCAATAAAGTATTACAATTCAGCAATAAATTTAAACTACATTTGCAATATAAAAAGTTGCATTTAATCCTTGAATTCAGTGTGAAAATATTGCATTTGTTATGGGTTATTTTAAATTGATTAATTAGAATTTATCATTAAAATTTCATGCTATGTTTGAATACTTTATTAAATCTTTTCAAAGAAAAATCGCAAGACGTTTTACAAAAAAGTATCCCTGTAAGATAGATAATTTTGATCTTGGAAAATATGGTAATGTCGGATTTGCAAATTGGGAAAATCCTCTTTATCATAAAGTAACTCTTTCGATGGGAAATATGAATTTTTTTGAAAAGTTCCTGAAAGAGGGTGATTTTGCTATCGATATTGGAGCCAATGTTGGACGTATGTCTATTTCGATGTCGTTAGTAACTGGTAAAAATGGATTAACACTTGCATTTGATCCCAATCCTTTTGTATTTGAAATTTTAGTTGAGAACGCTAAATTAAATCCTGACAAAACGAATATCATACCTTATAATTATGCTATCTCGGACGATGATGAGGAATTTTATTATAATTCATCAGAAGCTTCGTTTAATAATGGGGGGATTTCCAAACAAAAGATAAATAAGCACGGTAAATTTTCACTTGAAACAAAAATCAAAGGTATAAACTTAGAAAACTTTTTGCAGGCCAATCATGCTGATAAACTAAAGGATTTAAAATTAATTAAAATTGACACTGAAGGATATGATAAAGAGATCATAAAATCAATATCAAACCTGTTAATTAAATATAAACCTATTGTAATAACAGAGTGTTTTGGGAAAAACAGTCCCGAAGAGAAGTTTGAGCAGTTTGAATTATTAAAATCACTAGGTTACACGCTGTACTATTTTTCTGATTTTGTTTCAGATGCTGAGATTATTCGGATAGAAAAAAAACAAGATATGCTAAAATGGAAACATTTTGACTTGTACGCTATAGTAGGATAAGTTAAAAAAAAGTAGGCTTTACCGTAAGACTCATTATTTCAACTCATAAATACTGAGATCATCAATTTCCTGACTGGATTTGGTCGTTCTGAATCCGAAATAGCCTTCCCAAAATGGTTACAGATCATGAAATGAAATACTTTTCATTTCATGATCTGTAACTTTGTCAGGTAATTCGAAACTGTTATTTTTCGAAAGTTCTCTATTCGGATCAAGCAGGTACTCTTTATCTGTTAAAGCTATTACAAGCACTCTTTCCTTTTTTTTCTTTGTATTTGGTTTTGAAGCAGACCAGTTGTTAAAAACATTGATTCGAGAAATTCTTTTGTAATATTTTTTTTATTAGCCATTAATTTGTGTAATAAACTGTAATTTAGAGCCAAGATTTAGTGTTAATATTTCTCAACTTGTTTTTAAAAGAAAGTGTGAGACCCACTAATAAGGACAATTTAGAAATGGTATTAAATATTTCAAGTTTATAAAAATATTTAATACCATTTCAATCTGGTAATTATGTTTGACGAAAATAATTTAAATATTCTAAAAATCAAAAATATATGATGCTTTACTCTAAGAAACTATTCATTCTTCTGGCCTTTTTTTTCATCTCGGGGTTAAGTCAAAGTAGTTATGCAAAATCAAACCCAGTCAATATTATTCCGGCGCCATTGTCTGTGAAAACCATGAAAGGGGAATTTGCGATATCAGCAAAAACAAACATCACAGTATTTCCTTCCAATCTGGAAGTATTGGCAGTTGCTGTTTTCTTTGCCAACAGAATAGATTCTGTTGCAGGATTTATAATAAAGCCGCATGTAGGTGAGGGTTTAAAAACAGTTCCAAAAAATACAATACTTTTTAGTATTACCAATGATGCTTCATTAGGAGAAGAGGGGTATCATCTGACGGTTGAAAAAGACCGGGTACTAATTTCTGCCAATACAGCCAAAGGGTTATTTTATGGCGTTCAGACCATGTTTCAATTATTGCCTCCCCAAATAATGAGTCCTGTCAAGGTTGAGGGGATTGTTTTGAAGATGCAGGCTGTTAAGATATCCGACAAGCCCCGTTTCAGTTATCGAGGGATGCATCTTGATGTTGGCCGCCACTTTATGCCTGTTGATTTTGTCAAACAATACATAGACCTTTTGGCAATGTTCAAATTGAATACTTTTCACTGGCATCTGACCGAAGACCAGGGATGGCGTATCGAGATCAAAAAATATCCTAAACTGGCACATATCAGTTCCATGCGCGACGAAACCATTGTCGGACACGCAGGAGGAACCAACAAAACATATGATGGCATCCCTCAGGGCGGATACTATACCCAGGATCAAATCAAAGATGTGGTTGATTATGCCTCAAAACGATTTGTTACCATTATTCCTGAAATAGAAATGCCCGGCCATTCGCAGGCAGTTTTAGCTGCATATCCTCAATTAAGCTGTACGGGCGGACCATTTAAGGTTGCAACTACATTTGGTGTCTTCAACGATGTTTTTTGTGCGGGCAACGATTCAACCTATATTTTTCTGCAGGATGTACTCGATGAGGTAATGGCACTCTTTCCTTCGAAATACATTCACATCGGTGGCGATGAGGCTCCCAAGGCTCGTTGGCACGAATGTCCAAAATGCCAGGCTTTGATGAAAGCCGAAGGATTGAAGGATGAGCATGAATTGCAAAGCTATTTTGTAAAGCGGATTGAAAAGTATGTATTGTCAAAGGGACGTAAAATCATTGGTTGGGATGAGATTCTCGAAGGTGGACTTGCTCCTGAAGCAACCGTGATGTCATGGCGCGGGGTGGCCGGTGGCATTGCTGCAGCCAAACAAAAACACGATGTGATCATGTCGGCAAATAGCAATTTATATTTTGATCATTACCAGGCCGATCCTGAAACAGAACCTTTGGCCATAGGCGGCTACCTGTCTTTGAAAACTGTTTATGGATTTGAACCCATTCCGGCCGAATTGACTCCCGACGAAGCCAAACATATCATTGGCGCTCAGGGCCAGATCTGGACTGAATACATGAAAACACCCGGTAGTGTTGAGTATATGTTGCTCCCTCGTCTCTTTGCCCTTTCAGAAATCGATTGGTCATCAAAAGAACAAAAAAACTGGTATGATTTCCGAAACAGATTAGATAACAGCATCCAGCGGATGGTTGTCATGGGACTTAATTATTCTCAGGGCAATGCAAAGGTCGATGCAACCGCAACGGCGGGTAAGGATGGAAAATATCTGATTCTTAATCTGGAGGCAGAACGACCCAATATGATCGTTCACTATAATCTGGATGGAAATCCTGTTACTCCCGGGTCTTCCGTGTTCCTTAAACCAATAAAAGTAAAAAAGAGTTCAAAGCTCTCTTCCGCAGCTTTTGTAGATGGACAAATGAAAGACAAAATGATCAACAGAATCGTTGAGCCACATCTGGCTGCCTATACTGAAGCCACTTTTACCCGAAACGATAAGCCCGATTTAAAACCGGTTTCAATGCCCGGTCTTGTCGATGGTTTTTGCGGTACTGCCGATTCGGATCAGCCAACCTGGAATTCAATCCAGGGAAAAGATGACCAGATCACCATCGATTTAAAGCAAATCGTTTCTCCTGCTGAAATAGGAATTCACTGTATGTCTGTAAAGGATAAGGATGTCGTGATGCCGACAACAGTTGAGTTTCAGGTATCCGAGGACAATAAAGTATATACATCCGTGGCAACTTTAAAAAATGATTTCTCCGATGAATTTAATGCAACCAAGGTTAAGAATTTTTCGACTGAAGTGAAAGCTTTAAAAGCACGCTATGTTCGGGTCATCATCAAGGCAGAAAGCAAAACTGCACGCGATCCCCGATTACTGATCGATGAAGTCGTCGTGAAATAAGTCATAACACGATGGCATTTAGTGCGATCAAACCATTTCGTAAAAAGAGCCGTATCAATCAATTTGATACGGCTCTTTTTACGAAATTTGCAAAAGCAAATAAATCAAAATGGCAAAAGAAGTTCGATTACTCGCAGAAGTCCGTTCCTATTCAATCATCACCTTTGGTGTATTCCTGAATGCACTGGCCTGGATGGGCTTTATGTTGCCATCTCATATCGTGGGTGGAGGCATTAACGGGGTTTCTTCACTTCTCTATTTAGCTACCGGAATTCCTATAGCAGTCGGTATTCTTGTTTTTAATAGCATCCTTGTCGTTTTGGCAATCCGGATACTGGGCGTTGCATTCGGAATAAAGTCTATCTTCTCCATCCTGATGATGGTGGGGGCTTTTTCGCTGTTTCAGTATTTCATCAAAGAACCAATCGTACAGGACAAATTTATGGCTGCCATTATTGGTGGAATTCTCAATGGCGTAAGTATCGGAATCGTATTTTCACAGGGTGGGAGTACAGGCGGTGTCGACATCATCGCCATGATCATCAATAAATATCGCAACATCACACCGGGAAAAGTAATCCTTTATTTTGATGTTTGTGTGATCTCCTCTTCTTATTTCATCTTTCCACACATCGAAAATATCGTCTATGGATATGTCGTCATGGCCGTTGGAACTTACGTCATAGACCTTGTGCTGACAGGAGCGAACCAAACTGTGCAGATCTTTATCTTTTCGCAGAAAAACGCTGAGATAGCAGATACGGTGGGCAAAGATCTCAAACGGGGGGTGATATTGATCAATGGCATCGGCTGGTATTCGAAAAGTGAACAACAAATCCTGTTGATCATGATGCGCAAGACCGAATTGCCCTATTTTTTCCGGGCTGTGAAACTCATCGACCAGAATGCCTTTATCTCAGTCTCCAGCGTAATGGGTGTCTATGGCCAGGGCTTTGACGTTATCAAGGTCAAATAATTGAAATTAGCATCCCGTTATAATTCAGCTTTGATTTATAATCATTTCACCCCTTCGGGGTTCATTTTCGCTACCGATCTAGTGCTATAATCATTTCACCCCTTCGGGGTTTTTCTTCAATCCCGAAGTGTTTTTTCTTCAATCCCAGAGAGGTTTTTCTTCAATCCCAGAGAGGTTTTTCTTCAATCCCGAAGGGATGGAATGATTATAGAAAAACAAATAAATGTAGACAAACCCCGAAGGGGTGAAATAATTATTTTCTTTTTTAATTAACATGCAAACCCCTGTTCGATAATTATCAGAACAGGAGTTGTTTGTTATGAAATCATTTATTCATGACTTAAGAATGACCGGTAAATAAGGAGTAAATATCAATAATATAATCGGTATATATCCGGTATCGTAGCTATAGAATATATACAGGATATATACCGAATATATACAGGTTATATACAGGTTATCTCTAAGCCGTATACTCAATATGTGCTGATTATCAATGCGTTTTCGAAGAGTGTTTTTACAGGCTTTTTGGAGCGATCCGGGCACAAAAAAAAGGCTGCCGGAGACCGGCAACCTTTTCAAGGAAATACATTTTAATACTGATTATTTCAGATTCAGTTTCTTTTTAACCAAAGGCATGATGTCTTCGCCACCATCAAAATAAAGCAAAACACCATCAGTTGTATTGAGGATATAGCTGAATCCGTTTTCTTTTGCTACATCTGCAATACCCTTATTTGCCTTGGCAATAGAAGGAGCCATTAACTCATTTTGTCTGGTTTGGAGACTCTGTTGAGCACTTTCCTGAAATGCCTGTAATCTTTGTTGGATATCCATAATTTCTTTTTGTTTGGTATCCTTAATGATCTTAGACATTGTGGCGTCACCTTTTTGAAACTCATCTAATTTTGAAGTATATTCAGCCTGACTTTTGTTAAACTCATCGCTTAATTCCTTCTGGAATTTTTCATATTTTGCTTTGATGGTATCCTGACCAGGAATCATTTGATACAGTTTAGCAAAATCGATATAACCAATTTTCTGAACTTTCGTTTGTGCGCTTGCTGATCCGATAAATCCGACCAATACAAATAAAATTGCAATTCTCAATAAACTTCTCATTTCTCTTTTCGTTAGTTAATCAATTTAGGTTTTCAGACAAAATTAAGCATTTAAATTATATCCCGCCGGGTATTGTAAAATTATCGGGGAGCCGGTTTATTTTGTTGGTTTACAGGAGGTGAGGCCTGTTGGTTGACATTAGTATTTCCAAGTTTTTTCAGTACAGCATCGCTGATATCGTATTTACTGTTCGTGTAAATCATAGTAGCGCCACTGGCTTTATCAAAAACAACTGCAATATTATCCTGTGTAGAAATGGCTTCAATCGCATTGTAGACTTTATCCTGTATAGGTTTGATGAGTTCCTGCCTTTTTTTGAAGAGATCACCGTTCTGGCCAAACCGTTGTTTTTGGAGCTCTTTTACGCCTTTTTCCTTGTCGATAATTTCGTTTTCACGTTTGCGTTTCATCTCTTCGGGCAGCATGGTTGCATCGGCTTCATAGGTTTTGTACATCCTGTCGATCTCTGCAAAACGGGTTTCAATGTCCTTTTGCCATTTGGATGAAATATCTTCAATTTGAGTCTGAGCAATTTTGTATTCGGGAATATTGCCCAGGATGTATTCGGTATCAACATATGCAAATTTTTGAGCCTGCACCGTTGCACCGGCAAACATACATAGAAATGCTGTTAGTATTATCCCGGCTGCTCCTATGATTCTTTTGTTTATACTTTTCATATATTTCTCCTCCGTTTTGTGGTTATAAGTTGGCATATTTAGAACAAAAAATCTGCCAAAAAATGGTATTTGACGACAGATTTATGAAACATTATATTAATCAACAGATTGGTTAATCGAGAAGTGGAAATGTCCCTTGTTTGCTGATGGTGCCCCTGGGATAGCATCAAAACCATAACCCCAGTCAAGACCTAACAAACCAAACATCGGAAGGAATACCCTGACACCGATACCGGCCGAACGTTTTACATCAAAAGGATTAAACTGTTTGAAGGTTTCCCATGAATTACCTGCTTCTAAAAATCCCATGGCATAAATGGTTGAACTGGGATTCAAGGATAACGGATAACGAATTTCGAGTGTTCCCTTTTCATAAATACTTGCGCCTATTTGTTTCCCAAATTGATCACGTGGTGTAACCGACTCGTTTTCATAACCACGGAAACCAATGATTTCGCGTCCATCATAATTGGCATACTGGGTCATACCGTCTCCTCCCATGTAATACCTTTCGAAAGGAGTGTTACCAAGTTTGCTGTTATAATTACCAAGGAATGCATTACGGGTACGTAATGAAACAACCAGTTTCGGGATCAATTCTTTATAGAAAGAAGCGCTGAATTTCCATTTGTGATATTCGATCCATTGGTATTTCTCTTCTTCCCATGCATATTTCTGATCAGCAGTCATGGCAGATTCATCTTTCGCGTAATTTAACTTACTGAACGCTGAATAAGGTGGCGTGATTTTAACATCGAGAGATATTTCAGAACCACTTCGTGGATATAATGGGAAGTCGGTTGATGCGCGACCAAAGTTTAGTTCGTAGTCAAAGTTATAGAATGAGCCGTTTCCATTTCCGACAGGAATCAGGTTGGCGTAATTGTGTAACTTATAAAACTGAAGATTGATGGATTGTGATAACTGGAAAAAGTCATCTGGCCATTGTAGTCGTTTTCCTAATCCAACTGTCAGACTTTGATTTTTGAAACTCTGGAATGTTGGATCACCTGATGTAACTCCGTTTGTAAAGGCTGAGTGCGTATATGAAAGGCTGAAAGCATTCGGTCTCTTACCGCCAAGCCAGGGTTCCATAAATGAAGCGCTGTAACTGACATAACCTGCGCCGTATGATTGTAAACGAAGACTAACCTTTTGTCCGTCGCCTGTTGGAACAGGGCGATAAGCAGAAAGATTAAACAGATTGCGTGAAGAGAAGTTATTAAATGTAAGTCCAAGGGTCCCGATCAGGCGGCCATAACCCCAACCTCCCGAAAGTTCGATCTGATCAGAAGATGTCTCTTCGACCTTCCAGTTGATATCTACGGTTCCGTTATCTTCGTTGGGAACCATATCCGGTTGGATCTTCTCCTGGTTGAAATACTTCAGCTGTCCGAGTTCACGCATTGTACGAACGAGTGAAAGACGACTATAGAGCTGTCCCGGACGGGTTCTCATCTCGCGAAGTGCAACATGATCGTTTGTTCGGGTATTACCGGCAATAGTTACTTTATTAATGACGGCTACTTTGCCTTCACGGACACGCATTTCGACATCGATGGAGTCATTGTTGATGCGTGTTTCGATAGGAATGATGCGCGAAAAGAGATAACCATTATCCTGATAGAGTGCGCTAACGTCAGTTCCATTTGGATTATAGGTGATATTTTTTTCAAGATCCTTCATGTTGAATACATCACCTTTTTTGATTCCAAGTTCCTGGCTCAGGAAAGCTGATGGATAGATGGTATTTCCAACCCAGGTAATATTGCCGAAATAATATTTAGGACCTTCATCGACTTTCATTATGAGGTCAATGGTATTGTCATCATTTCTTATAACAGAATCTTTGAGCAGTCGGGCATCACGATAACCCAATTCATTGTATTTATCTATGATCTTGACTCTGTCATCAACAAACTTTTCAGGGATAAATTTAGATGCTTTAAGGAAAGTCCATCTGAAATTGTTATCGGAGGCTGTTTTTGCTGCCTCTGCAAAATTAAATTTTCCTTTAGCTATGGTTTCGACTGAACCTTGTAGTAGTTCATCCAAAAAAGTAAAAGGTTTGAGTTTACCTTGTTCTTTGGTGTCTTTGAGCGCCCCTTTTAATTTTGTAGCCGCAACATCTTTATTCCCTTCGATATGAATCTCGTGTATCTTTACCTTGCTGTTTTTTTGAATATTAAAGACGAGGTGGTTGTAGTTTTCTTTTGTCTTGTCAGGAGTCTGAACAATATTGACATGTATATTCAGAAAACCCTTGTCGTTGTAATGTTTGAGTATGACATTTTTGGCACGCATCAACATATTTTCGGTAATGACATCACCCGGGATGAGTTTGATTTTGGTGTTCAGATCATCACCTTCTGATTTACGTACACCGTTGAAAATGTAATTTGAAAGTCGTGCACGTTCAACTAGCTCTAAATCCAAATATATTTTATCCCCTACGATTTTGGTATAAGAAATTTTTACATTTTCAATGAAGTTCTGTTGATATAATTTTAGGATGGCGTGCTTAATCGGTTCGCCGGGAATTTCTACTTTGTCTCCCACTGTAAGACCGCTAACGTTGATAAGAACAGACTCATCAAAATATTTGATCCCTGATACAGTGATCCCGCCAATTTCATATACCTTAGGTGTTGAAAGATCGAGCGTGGAATCGTTTACCTGGGCATAGACGCCAAAACAGAGTAAAACTAATGCGAGTGTGGCAAGTAATTTCTTCAAAATCATTATTTAATGCAGGGATTAAGTTGTTCACTAATCTTTCCAAAGCGACGTTCGCGATGCTGGAAATCATAAATAGCTTCATATAGATGTTCGCGCCTAAAGTCGGGCCAAAGAACAGGTGTAAAATAAAGCTCTGCGTAGGCTATCTGCCAAAGAAGGAAGTTACTGATACGGTTTTCACCACTCGTACGAATGAGAAGTTCCGGATCAGGGATGTTTTTAGTTGTTAACATGGATGAGAAAAGCTCCTGGCTGATATCCTCAGGCTTTAATTGATCTGATTTCACCAATTCGGCAATTTTACGTGTAGCTTCGATGATTTCCCAACGTGAGCTGTAGCTCAGCGCAAGGAACATTTCCATTTTATTATTGCCACTTGTAATATCCATTGTTTCCTGAAGTTGTTCACGGCATTGAGGGTCTAGCTGGCTGAGATCACCAATAGCACCCAAACGGATATTATTATCCATGAGTGTTTTGGTCTCCTTATTCAGGGTCTTTACCAGTAAATTCATCAATGCATCAACTTCCATTTTTGGGCGATTCCAGTTTTCTGTTGAGAAAGCGTATAACGTTAGATATTTAACTCCAATTTCAGCACATGCCTCAGCGGTTTCGCGCACAGCAGTAACTCCGCTTTCGTGCCCAAATACCCTTAATTTTCCTCTTTGCTTAGCCCATCTCCCGTTTCCGTCCATGATGACGGCTATATGAAGTGGCAATCGTTTGGGGTCAATTTTTTCTTTGAAACTCATTGTTGAAATTATGAGCTAAATAATGAATAAATGCTTGATTATTAAAATGTTTTTTGTTAATGTTTGTTAACGGTTATTCAGCTCCTCGCAGCGTTCTTCCTTGAGGAAATTGAGTCTGAAAGAGATCCAAAATCCGGCAAATGCATACCAATCATTTGCACTGGAAATCCTGATTCCCGGTTCATAAACATTATCAATCTTATCGGCCTGTCTTCCTAAATTCTTACGTAAACCCCATTCAAGGCCTACACTTAAATTCTCAACAGGCATGTATTTTATACCCAATCCAAAAGGAAAGGATGTGATATTTGCCTGAATCCAAGTAGGATCAATTCCCGTACTGTCTCTTCTTGCCTTGAACCAGGTGTAACCAATTCCTCCAAAAATATATGGACTTATTTGTTTCTCATTTACTCCGATTCCAAATTCAGCAAAGTTGACCTCGAGTTGGGCAGATATTTCATTTAATTTTGTTTTGAATGTTATTTTCCTGCCCTGAAAATCATCCGACTGTAAAGTTGTTCCTGTATAACCTGTTTTTATTGCAAGTCTGTTATTGAAAATGTATCTGTAAAATGCACCAAATGCAGGTGTACTATTCTTAAAAGGAGTACCGGGATTTAAATCGCCAGTGTAATATGATCTCCCCGCAAATAAACCAATATCTCCACTCTGTGCATAAGTTGCCCTAAAAGAAAGTATAATCAGGATTACAATAATCAGCTTTTTCATAACTTTTTCAGCGTGTAAAATTAACAAAAAAAAGGTTAGGCCCGTCAGTTACATTCAGGCATATCTGATTAGTTGCGAATATCTCTTCCCCAGAGTAATTTTTTACGGATTGTGGCGAAGAAATCATCGTCAGATTCTTGTAAAAGACTGATGTTAAAACTCTCTTTCCTTACAATAAGTTCATTGGAAGAATCAAATAAAGAAGAACGGCTGTCGAGTCCAACGAAAAATTGGTTTTCTCTGCTTTCAACACGAATACGAATGACACTGGTATCGGGTATAACGATAGGTCTTACGGTCAAATTGTGTGATGCAATGGGGGATATCACAAAACTTTGTAAATCGGGACCAATGATAGGGCCATTGCAGGATAAGGAATAACCGGTAGAACCGGTTGGGGTGGAAATCAATAATCCATCGGCCCAGTATGCATTTAAAAACAGGTCGTTCACCCAGACATGAATGGTAATCATGGATGAATTGGATTGTTTATGGATCGAGAGTTCGTTTAACGCAAAGTTCAGGTCTCCAAAACTGTTTTCAGCATTATCGAGCCGCAACAAGGTCCGTTTATCGATTTTGTAATTTCCACTCATCAATGAATTCATCACATGGATGATATTTTCCTTGGGGATACTGGCCAGGAAACCCATTCTACCCAGGTTGATACCAATTATCTGGATCCCTGAATCGCGGACAAGGGTGATGGTATCGAGTAAAGTTCCATCGCCGCCAAGAGAGAAGAGATAATCTACTCTTCCTATCAACTCTGTATGGTTTGAGAAATATTGGATCTCTGATCCATTTTCAAAGGTGCCATTCAAAATATCCCTGAAAGAATGATGAATCAGAATTTCTCCATGTTGTTGATTAATCAGATCGATCAATTGTTTGAGATAGGGGAAATGTTCTTCACTAAACCCTTTACCAAATATTGCTATTCTTAATCTCTTCATGCGTTCAAACTTTAAAGGGATGATTCAAAATGAACAAAAAATCCACCCTGACCAAAATGGTTAACTGTATATTCAAGGCGCAACACTTTATCATAATAAGTAACAAGGTCCAATCCAATACCGATGCTTCTCAAAAGCGTGTAATTGAGCGGTTTGGAGGTGTTTGCCATTATGGTAATTTGTTCCTCATTGGGTACAGGGGAGAAAACTTCTCCCATATCTGCAAAGATATTGAAATAGGCTGCATAATGAAACTTATCAAACTTTTCGGTTCCGGTAAATTTTAAGTATTGAACATGGGGTTTAACGAGGTTGTATTTTAGGTTGGCCCTGGCAAGAAAGAAATTTCCTCCGTCGACTACATAATATTCATAGCCTCTCACGTAGTCTCTTCGAAAACCAAGACCCTGGTTCAGAAAATAGGGAGCACTTTCGTTCTGAGAAAGCCTGATAGTGGTTCCTGCAGACCATGACAAGCGTTGGTTAAAAAGGTTATAGATGCTCAGGTTGGTATTGAAATATCCATTACTGTAGTTTTGTTTGTTGTTGTAGCTGCCAATCTGGGATGTAAGGTTAACATCGGCATAATATCCTTTAAGTGGATATGGTTTACTATCACGATGATCGTTTCTAAAATAAAAAGTGCCAACCAAGAGATTAAGTTGTTTTGCATTAGAAGGAGCATATGCACTATTGAGTTCAGTGAGTTTTGAATTGTAATCAAAACGGTTTAATCCTATTATAGCTGAATAGTACTTGAAAATGGAAGGTCTGAAATTGAGGGATGTGGAAATAAGAGAATTTCGCAGCATATAACTATCGCCTCTGTAGAAGACCTGTTTATTGTCTTCGGTCATGTAAGAGACCTCATGGTTCTGATTGACCGATCCTATAAAAGTCAGTCCCAAAGTCTGTTTGTTGTTTATGTATGGAATATCATAGGACAAACGGTATCTTTCATCATAGCCGAAACGGATGAGGAGGTTGAGTACTTCCATCCTGCCTCTCAGGTTGCTCCATTTTATAAATCCTCCATAGTTGACTCTTCTCCAGTCTTTGTGTGCCAACCATGTGTTGAAGTTTCGATCTGCAATCTCAAATATTGGAAATGGGAAAAGGTACCATCGTTCTGTCATTTTGAACTTTAGAGCGGTAGTGCCACTTATATCTGTGGTAGAATCAATGATCACAAAATTAAACAGCGATGTGTTCAGCAGATTCAAACGGCTCTGTTCCAGTTTGTTTTTAAATGAAGAATTGGAAAGTGTATCACCTTCTTTGATGATTATTTCTCTATAGATGATGTTCGGTTTGGTTATACGGTTTCCTTCAAGACTTATTTTCCCGATAACTTTCAGGTGACTTGAAGGGCCTTCAGATTGGGGTGATTGAATTCCCTGCGACATGAGTAACAATGGGAAGAGGCCGAATATTATCAGTAGGATGTTTCTCACAAATGAAAAGTAATCAGATAAGTCATAAAAGCATTTCGGCCAGGATTTTTATTTGGCTGACAGATCGTACAATGAAATCCGGAATTTAAATATTCAGGTAGTTCATAAATGAATTGTAACGATCGAGCAAATCATCATAATACTCGGCTTCAGCAAATGATGCTTTTATAGTGTACTCATAACGCAAAAAAGTCTGTAATATTGGCTGGATATCCATTCTGTTGATCTTGAGGGTGAGCTCAATCAGCGTCGAATCGGGGATATCAGTTATGTATAAGCTCAGTATCTTGGCATCATTTGTTTCAACAATCTGTGCTATTTCACTCAGGGCATAATCATTTTGATTCAATTCGAGTACGATAATTCCTCCGGGATTACTGACAGCTGTCATCTCAGAAATATATCCAACCAGATCGTTAACGGTTATAACACCGAGATACTGATGGTTTTCATTTAAAACCGGTAACAAAGAAAGGTGCTGAGAAGAAAAAATCTTAATAACATCGTAAATATGTTGACTTGCCAGGACATACTGTTTTGATAATGAAAGCACATGATTGCCGACCGGTTCTTCAAAATCACTCAGTGTATAAATATCTTCCTCAGATATCAGACCAAGAAAATCTTCTTCATTCACGATTGGTAGATGAAACACCCTGTATTCCTCCATCCAGCTCAATGCCTGAAGAGCTGTGTCTGAAGTATGCAATGGTGCTATTTCATTGCTTATAAGATTTTTCGCGATCATAATATATGGATTATATTACATAATGAACAATTATTGTGCCGTAGAGTTTTCTGAAAACACATATCTGTTATTGTATACAAATATACGTGATTCCTTTTGTTTTTTTCTGATACCTATGACTTTTGCCATTTTCAGAGTAATTTTGCAAATTAATATATGACAATAATGACAAAACTTAGTGTAAATATCAATAAAATAGCCACTCTTCGCAATTCAAGAGGTGGTGACACGCCAAATGTAGTTAAAATGGCAATTGATTGCGAGAGATTTGGGGCAGAAGGTATCACGGTACATCCCCGTCCCGATCAAAGACACATCCGCTATAATGACGTTTTTGACCTGAAACCTATTCTCACAACAGAATTAAATATTGAAGGAAATCCTATACCACAGTTTATAGATCTGGTTTTAAAAGCCAAACCTGCCCAGGTAACACTGGTTCCCGATGCGCTTGATGCCCTGACTTCGAATGCCGGATGGGATACCATTAAATTTGAAGGTTTTTTAAAAGAGGTGATTGAAGAGTTCAAAAATCATGGGATCCGTACTTCGATATTCGTGGATCCCGATCCAAAGATGGTTAGAAATGCTTTCAAGACAGGTGCCGATCGTATAGAACTTTACACTGAAGGATATGCCAGCCAGTTTGCTAAAGATCCTGAAAAAGCTATTGCTCCATATATGGAAGCGGCTAAAATTGCGGTCGAGGTTGGGCTCGGTATTAATGCCGGCCATGATTTGAATCTGGATAACCTTCGTTATTTTTCGGACAGGATACCAGGGTTGCTGGAGGTTTCAATTGGTCACGCCTTGATTGCTGATGCGCTTTATTATGGAATGGCAGCAACTATCCGCATGTATTTAAATCAAATCAGATAAAGTCAATCATAGAATGAAGATATTCTGCCGAAAGTTTGGAAATGGACAACCGATAATTATCCTTCATGGTTTATTTGGATTGTCAGATAACTGGGTTTCTATTGGTAAGTTGCTTTCGGAGAATTATCAGGTCATAATTCCTGATTTGAGAAATCATGGTCAGTCGCCTCACAGCAGCATTTTTAATTATGATGCAATGGCTGGTGATATCACTGAACTCATGGACGATTTGGAGCTCACATCTGCTATTATAATGGGGCATTCAATGGGAGGGAAGGTTGCTATACAATTTGCTCTCCATTATCCTGAAAGGACAGAAAAGCTTATTGTCGTCGACATGAGTATGCGTCAATATGAGGAACGTCAATTGCAATTAGAGATCATTAAGGGGATGATGGCAATTGATTTTGAAAAGATTGAATCAAGAAGCGAAATCAGTGAACTGTTAAAGAAATCGATCAGTGATGAGAAGGTCAGGTTATTCATTATGAAGAATCTTCACAGGGTAACACGTACACAACTTGGATGGCGTCCTGATCTTAAATCTATCTACCAAAATATCGATTATGTTTTTGAGGCTATTTCGGGTGACACTGTCTATGAAGGACCGTCACTTTTTATTCATGGGGATGATTCTAATTATGTCTTAGAGTCCGATACCCCAAAAATCTATCATCATTTCCCCAACGCGGTTTTTAAAGTTGTCCCTGATGCAGGTCATTGGGTACATGCCGATAATCCGGAAGGATTTTTGAAAGAGGTGATTGCTTTTCTTGAAACGAATAATTGATTGATGGAAATTAAAAAAGCTCCCTTTCGGTATTACAGAAAGGGAGCTAAACCAACTTAAACAAGCATTTTTAGTATTGTTCGACGTTTAAGCTCGATACAGCTGCATCGACATCGATGTTAGTTTTGATTTTAGCGGTATTGTAGTTGTTGGTGCGATAAAGATGACGTTCAATTCTGTTAAAACCTGATAGTTCGCGACTTGAAAGAACAGTGTTGGTCTTAACTTCACAAGCTCTGTTTTTAGGGACCAAAAGATGTATTGAAGAAGCGCCTGCACTGATTGTAATATGTTGATCTTCATTGAGATCGCCTATTTTAAGATAGATGGAAGACGCACCGCCTTCAACTTTTATAGAACGAACTTTGTATTTGCTCAGGTCCATTTGCATATCTGCTGCGCCAACACTGAAGTTGATGTCCCATACAGGTTTAAGATTGAGCTTGATATGAGATTCTCCTCCAACACCGGTATTTATTTGGCCATCCTTCAATTTGAGTCGGATGATTGCACTGGTACTGTCTTTTTCAACCGAAGTTTGGTAGTGTATATTGCTTCCTGATTTTGCAAAGTCGTAAAGATTTTCTGTAGTATCTCCAACCTTAAAGCTTCCGGCTGCAGCATCCAGATAAACAGTTCCTGATTTTATAGCCTTATCAAATGGCTCTGAATAATTTTCGTCAGCATGGAAGGTAGAATCATTGTCGTACTTAACCTGCCAATCATGATTACTGCGGTGCCAGCGAAAGCCAAAGGTATTGATATCCGGTTGTGTGGAGACAACCCACACTCCAACCACTACAGCGACAAAAGAAATAATCAGCTTGATATAATCTTTCACAGGAAGGACAGAGATTCCCCAAAGGATGAGTAATACGGGCCAGAGTGCCCAGAGGGAATGCCAGCTAAACCAGATGAGATCCAGGTTTTTAAGCATTATCAATATTCCGATCGCGATCAATACGACTCCCCAAAATATCTTCTTATAACTCAATGTTTTAATTTTGAAAGGTTCCATAGCAGGTTACTTTTTATTAACGATAATCATTACACCAACAGCGACAAGGATTACAGGCCATAGTTCATGAAAACTAATGTTGGGTACAAAATTAGAGATCAGAAAGAGACCCCCTATTGTGATGAGCATTACGCCACCCCAAAGTCCGCCATTTCTTCTTGGTGTGGGGGGAGGAAAACCTCCCATTGGGTCATTGCCAACTGTGTTGGGGTCGCCCGGTTTTTGTTCAAACGGATTTTCCATGTTTTCGAAAAAAGGATTAAAAGGTTTTTTTGATTCAGGAACGAATATCCAAAGCATGATGTAGATCAGGACTCCGGTTCCGGCTCCAAGCGTGAGGGCGATAAACCCGATGCGAAATATGATAGGGTCTACATTAAAGTATTCTCCTAATCCACCGGCGACTCCTGCGAAAACCCTGTCACGCGTGCTGCGATACAATCTAGTTTCTTCCATTGTTGTGACTTTTGCTCTTTTGACGCAGTCATTAATGAAAGGTTACAAGGTGGTGAACCTGAAAATGGGATTTATTCTTTTATGGCATCTTTTTTAGCAGCTCTGGCTGAAAAAAAGATTCCGACTTCATACAATCCATATAATGGAATGGTGACCATCATTAGACTTACTACATCAGGAGGAGCTATAATACAAGCAATAATCAGAATAATGAAAAATGCATATTTGCGTGTCCGACGCATAAATGCAGGTGAGAGGATGCCTATTCTGCTTAAAAAGAATATGAATATGGGAATCTCAAAAACAACTCCCATACCAAAAGTAATATTTGTAATTGTACTGATATATGTGTCAAGTTGCCATTGATCGGCAACAGTGTTACTGACCAGATATTTCCCGAAAAAGTTTATAGTCAGGGGAACAATGAAAAAATACCCAAAAAGAACACCCATTAAAAAGAGAAAAGACATGGTGCCCACAGCGCCTCTTGAATACTTTCTTTCTTTTTCGTGAAGTGCCGGTTTGATGAATTTCCAAAGCTGAAACAGTATATATGGAAAAGCAACGATAAGGCCGCCAAAGAAACTTACATACATATCAGACATAAACTGACCCGACATGTGCAGGTTAATGATTTTATAATCAAAAGTGCCGAAGCAAAGCACTTCTGAATGAAGGATTGCACTGAGTTTACACAGCCATTGATATGTTATGAAGTTACTGCTTTTGGGAGCAAAAATAATGTTATCGAAAATAAATTTGCTGTAGATATAACAAAAGGTTGAAGTAACTGTAATGGCAATAGCCGCCTTGAATAAAAGACCCCTTAATTCATTCAGGTGATCCATCAGGGTCATTTCAGCGTCTGGATTTTTTTTCTTTTTTGCCATCAGGTAGATTTGTTTCAGTTGACAAATTTAACAAATAAGGTTGCTCCAAATTCATTCTGATGAATTTTGACCGATAAAAAAATGCAGGAAAGACTTTTGTCTTACCTGCATAAGTTATATATATCATATTTCTGGACTGAAAAACTAAAGAAATCATCTCAGATGACGGTATTCAATGTCTTTTAAGTGAATATTATCTGTGTCCCTTGTCCGCCACATAACCCGTAGAATTCTCCGATGGTTATAATGTCAGTGACCTCATCACTTAAATCTTCTTTTTTTAATTTAAACATATCAACAGCAAGTTTACAGGCAAAGATTTCTCCGCCCCCAGCTGTAATCATTTCCAAAAATTCGGGAACTGTTGGGATGTCAAGTTGCTCCATCTGATTTCTCATCATGGCAGAAACTCCGGCTTCAACACCCGGAATAGCTCCAAGGAGCGAAGGGAAAGCCCAACCATTTGGCATACGCATAGCCGGATTACCAACGGTTGCAGTATGCAATTTAGTCATCTGCTTTTTTGTGATTGCATCTAAGCCAAAAAAGGTAAAGAATACTTTCGTTTCAATGCCCTCCATAACCGCTCCATTTGCCATAACCAAGGCTGCATAAACATCCTCAATTGATCCTTTAGCACAAATGAGGCATACTTTCTTCAGCGGGAATTCTTCTTTTTGTATCATAACTTAACTTTTTTCTTTTTTTATTAAACACAACTTACCGGTTTTGGCAAGCCGCCAATTCTGGTTGCCAGTTTTAAAGGTGCTCCGGGGAATAAGGCATAAAAGCCTTTGATGTCAACAATCCCTGATTTTCCAATCGAACGGATAGTAAGGCTTTCGCCCTTGGCAACCCTGTCGCGAAGAAATTCGATTACTTCGAAATGTTTTTCAGTTAATTCAATGTTTGCTTCCTGGGCAATAGCTTTGGCAATTTCTTTAGTCCATTGACTTTTTTCGAGCATATATCCTTCTTCGTTTACTTCAAGGACAACTCCTGCATAAGTTAATTGTGTCATAATATAAAAATGTTTTGATAATTTGGTGAATATGAATAATTGTTATTTAATCTTGATCTTTTCCGGTCATGCTCATATTATTGCTGACAGGAAGCTTCCGGTCTTTGAGTAAAAACTCCCAATACATTGTTTTGAAAGCTAGTTTTCCCAAATGATTTATCCAGGAGGTACCCAAGAGGCTGAACGGACCAATTAGGGGAAAAGGGTATTTCCCAGGTAAAGGTTCAGTCACATAATTGAAATCAATCAAAGATGCTTTTCCAAATCCGGTTTCAATATAGCAATTGGCGTGACCATCAAATGAATGGGTCATCGGTTTGCCGTTGATTACTTCAAGCATATTGCCGATCAATGTTTCAGACGAGAAGTGAGCAACAGAACCTGCTTTAGAAGCCGGAATATTGGATGCATCACCCAAAACAAAAATATTCTCAAATGCAACCGAACGCAATGTATGTTTATCTGTAGGAACAAAATTCAAATCATCACCCAATCCTGAACGGGCAATAACTTCGTCTCCCATATTGACAGGGACTATGGTCAGGCAATCAAATGCAACTTCTTTTCCATCATACGAATGGATGATGTTGTTTTCGTTATCAACGCTTTCAACATAAAAATCAGGAATAAGTTTTATGTTCTTTTCAGAAAGCAACTTGCCTAACATGGCTGTTGCCTTAGGTTTGGTGAAGGCACCTGACATCGGCGTGGTGAAAATAATTTCAACTTTATCGCGAATTCCTCTTTTTGTAAAATAGGCATCAGCCAGGAAAACAAATTCCAGAGGTGCAACCGGGCACTTGAAAGGTAATTCAGTGATTGTCATAACCAAACGACCACCCTGCCAGTTTTTGAAAAACTTATGTAATGCCAAAGCCCCTTCGATGGTATAAAAATCGAAAATGTTTTTGTACCAGTTTTCTTCTTTGAGTCCGGGAGTTTCTTCAGGGCGGGTCTGACAGCCGGTTGCAATAACCAGAAAATCATAATCGAATACCTTACCATCTGTAAGTAGTACTTTGTTTTGCGCTGCATCAATGCGATCAACTTCAGCATAGATCAGACTAACACCATCAGGAATGAAAACGTCTTTTTGCTTGACTACATCTTTTTGTGTGTAAGTGCCGAAAGGAATAAAAAGAAAACCCGGTTGATAGTAATGAGTTTTGTATTTATCAAGAATTGTAATTTCCCATTCGTTTTTTGATAGTGATTTGCGCAGCTTGTTTGCCATCATTGTTCCGGCTGTACCGGCACCAACTATTACTATTTTTTTCATATATTGATATGTTATTTTTTCTTCCAAAACAATCAGACAACATTCATATATTTAATATTTATACGGTAGTTGAATAACATTGTTTTAAAGCAAGCAAATTGTTAATTTTACGGTGCAAAGTTAGAAGTTAAAAAGATCTGTTATTCATTTCACAATATGATATAAATCATAAAATGATAAATATCATGAGCAGATGAGAAATTGACTTTGGGGCTGAAATAAATCGAAATTCTATATGCAGATTCAAAAAAATACATGCGAATGCAAAGACTGTATTGTTCGTTCACTGATTTTTGAACATGTTTCGACAATGGAGTTAGGTACATTTTGCACGACCAAGCGGGAAGAGAACTATCGGAAAGGTCAGGTTGTCATTCAGCAGGGAGCACCGATTACTGAATTTGTTTATGTGAAGAATGGTTTGGTGAAACTCTATACCCAATCCGGACAAGGCAGAAATCAGATAATATCACTGGCCAGGCCATATGATTTCATTAGTTTGCTGACTATTTTCTCGGATAAACATTATCAGTATTCTGTTTCTGCAATTGAAGACACTACTGTATGTATAATCGATCTGGAAAGGATGAAAGAACTGGTGCGTGAGAACGGTAATTTTGCGCTGGATCTGCTCGAAAGGATGAGCCGGACAGCAGATAATATCATCAGAAACTATAATGACATCAACCGGAAAAATCTCAGGGGGAGAATAGCTTATATTCTTCTCAATTTTGCTGATACTATTTATCTTAAAGATCGTTTTGATCTGCCTGTTTCGCGTAAAGAAATAGCTGAATTGATTGGTATGACGACCGAAAACGTAATCCGGATACTCTCTGAATTCAGAAAAGAAGGAATTATACGTATTAACGGTAAAGAAATAGAGATTGCAGATAAACCAAAACTGCAGTTTTTGAGTAAACATGCATAAAAAAAGACTGACCCATTCGAGACAGTCTTTTTTATAAAAAATATTCAATCCTATTAAAGCTTAAGTTGTTACAAGGGTTTTAAATCCTGTATTTCATCAGAAATTGTTTTCTGATTTTCTTTTGGGCTTAATTGGATAAAGGAACTCAGTTTAAGTGTAAAGACAAAATCATAGATTATAGTTTAGTGAAAACCAGGATCCTTGATGTTAGTATACTATCAGACGGTTCTTTATAATACCGAAGTATTAATAGTTTGAACGATAGTTGTTATTGCTTCTTCTGTTATTATCTTTTCTGAAATTGTCTTTTCTTTCTTCTGATTGATTAACAGTCATGTTTCTGCCTTTCATATCAACACCGTTGAGATTCTTAATGGCAGCTTCACCTTCTGCATCGTTTGGCATTTCAACAAAACCAAAACCTTTACTACGTCCTGAGTATTTATCGGTAATAACTTTTGCGGAAGTTACTTCGCCATACTCTTCAAAAATTTCTTTTAATTCATCTTCGCTTAAATTGAAATGAAGATTGCCTACGTAAATGTTCATAAAAAAACTTTAAAAATTATTAAAAATGTGATTTGAAAAATGTTTCTAAAGGTACATCAAAAATGTCTGCAAATCACAGAAAATGAAATGAATATTATTTTAGCACCAATTTATTATATTATTTTTTCGTATTTATTTAATTTCCGACCAGAATAATTGTGTAAATGGCTATCAGGTAGATAACTAAAACAATAATTTTGGAAAATAACAGGGTGTGCCTTTTTCCTTAACAACCTCATTTTAAAATGCGAATAGATTGTCAATGATCCGCTATGGTATTAATAAGCAACTGTCTCCGTAACTTAAGAATCGAAAATCATTGTTGAGTGCATAATCATATACTTTTTTCCAGTCATTACCAATTAAAGCTGAAACAAGGAGTAAAAGGGTACTCCTGGGTTGATGAAAATTAGTGACCAACCCTGAGGCGACTCGGTATCTATATCCGGGTGCAATAATCAATTGTGTTGAGGCGATAAGCTGATCTTCACCCATCACGGTGAGATGTTCGAGTAAAGCTTCCATTGATTCACGCATCGGGATACCGGTATCCAATTCAGGATCATAGGGATCCCACTGATGGACAGATGGATTTGACATATCAAATTTGCCTTTTATCATTCTCACTCCCAGCCAGTAAAAACTTTCAATCGTGCGCATTGAAGTTGTTCCTACCGGAAATACTTTTCTTGTTGTTTTCAGATTATTCTGTGAAATAAGTTGTTGCAGTAAAGTGCGGGAGATGGATATCTGTTCAGCATGCATTTCATGTTCTCCAAGAGTGGAGGCGCTGACCGGTTTAAACGTGCCTGCTCCGACATGAAGGGTGACGAAAGCAGATGATATGTTTTTTGATGCCAGTGATTTAAAAACCTTTTCCGTGAAATGTAAACCTGCAGTTGGGGCTGCAACAGAACCTTTTAGTCTGGCATAAATGGTTTGGTACCTTTCTTTGTCTTCAGAATCTGCTTCACGATGAATATATGGGGGAAGGGGAACCAGACCAGACTGATCGAGAATAGCTGCAAAGCTAAGTTGTTCAGGTTCCCATGAAAACCGTACTGTAGAGGTTTCACCAGCCTGGTCAATTTTTTCGGCTTTTAATATGACCTCTTTTTGATTTACAAGTACAGGAATTGTCAGAATTCCGTTTTTCCATTTTTTATTGTTTCCAACCAGACATTTCCAAAAACATTCTCCGGGGTTTGAAAATGCGACCTGATAGTCGGCAGTAGGGGCAATGGGTTCCAGACAGAAAATCTCGATACGGGCTCCTGTTGATTTATGAAATATGATCCGGGCCTGAAATACCTTGGTGTCATTGAATAGCAGCAGACTATCAGAAGGGAGATATTCTGTGATATTACTAAAAAGAGATTGTGATAGTTGTCCTTGCCGGTAGATCAATAATTTTGATGCATCACGTTCGGAAAGTGGATGCTGGGCTATGCGTTCATCAGGAAGAGAATAATCAAATTCGTCAATAGATAATGCCTGGGGATTTAGAAAAGGGGAATTCGTCATATTAAATTTAAAAGGCTAACTGCTTATTTTCTGAAAAGATCTTCAATATCGATGCTTCTTTCATAGAGATGAAATACATCTTCTATTTGGACAGGTTCAACCCGATCAATTTTATTGGTGGATGTTTTGTACCATACTTCGACATAAAAATCTTCGATACTGTATAACCGGATCACATAAAACAGGAAGATCCTGTTCAGGATTTCCGTCCCATCGTCAATAACGAGTTCTATTTTTTCGTTAATGCTTAATTCAGAAAACTGAGTTCTGGTCATGGTTCAAATCATTAATACCGATTAAGTCCAAAAGTAAAAAAATAATTCGATCTGCTAATTAAAAGAGCAATAAAGAAATGACAAATCATCAATCGTATTGTTTTCAATCTGCGCCATTGATCATCTTAGGTTTGTGAATGGTTTTTAACTATAACAAAAATAAGCAAAGGGGGTTCAATTCGCAAGAAGAATAGTGATGGGCAAAAAAAATCTTAACTTTGCATTATGGAATCAAAGAGACAAGAAAAGATATCAAGGCTAATTCAACGTGATCTGAGCGAGATATTCGCGTTGGAGTCACGCAATCTATTTAACAGCAGTATGATAACTGTCACGAAAGTCGTTATCACATCTGATCTGTCGATTGCGCGGGTATATCTGAGCCTTTTTGCAACTGCCGATAAAGAAGCGTTGCTTACAACTATCAAGACACATACAAAACTGCTCAGGGGACAATTGGGTAACAGAATTCACTTACAACTTCGGGTTATTCCTGAATTGCACTTTTATATTGACGATTCACTCGATTATATTGAGACGATTGACAATTTACTGAGCGATTTATAAGCGGATTGTATTTTACCTAATGGATACCAGACAGTGAGACTGCCCTTTTTTATTGCCCGTCGATATTTGTTTGCGAAGAAATCGCACAATATCATCAATATCATCTCCGGTATTTCTGCCGGGGGAATTATGATAGGTACTATGGCACTCATTATCGTATTGTCTGTTTTTAACGGGTTTGAACATGTGATTGTATCACTCTTCAATACTTTTGATCCTGACATTAGGATAACACTGGTCGAGGGCAAAACTTTTCATGAAGGTGATATAGCAGCCGACAGGATCAAAAAAATGAACGGGATAGTCCGTTATACCGATGTGCTTGAGGAAAATGCATTATTGCGGTGTAATAACAAGCAATACTTTGCCACCATCAAAGGGGTGTCTCCTGAATTTCAGCAAAGCAGTGGACTGGACAGTATGTTGGTTGAAGGTGATATGATTCTTGAAAGCAAAGGAGAACCATATGCAGTAGCCGGACGGGGAGTAGCTTTTTATCTGGGACTCAATCCCCAGGATATGGTTCACAAGCTGGAGATTTATGTGCCAAGACGTGGTGCAACAGCTGCACGGCCCGATCAGGCATTTAATTCAGCATCACTTTTTACCTCAGGTATATTTGCTATTCAGGATGATTTTGATTCTAAATATGTGTTGTTGCCAATTGCTTTCACACGTGAACTGCTTAATGATACGGACGAAGTTTCTGCCGTAGAACTCGGTTTGAAAAAAGGGACAGAAACAGAGCAAATTCAAAAGGACCTTCAAGCCATAGTTGGTCCCAGGTTTAAAGTCGAAAACCGTTTTCAGCAACAGTCGACTTTATACAGTCTGATGAAATCAGAAAAATTAGCCGTGTTTTTTATTCTTGGTTTTATATTGTTAATTGCTTCTTTCAACGTAATCGGCTCGCTTTCAATGCTGATAATTGAAAAGAAAAAGGACATTAAAATATTAGGGAGTATGGGTGCAGATGAAAGGTTGATCAGGCGCATATTCCTGGTTGAAGGTCTGCTTGTGACAACGTTGGGTGCTCTGACCGGATTAATACTTGGGGCAGGGATTTGTTGGGTGCAACAACATTTCGGATTAGTGAAACTGCAGGTCAGTGGTGGATCTTTTTTAATTGATTCTTATCCGGTTAGTATGCAACTTTTTGATTTTGTAATGGTATTTCTGGCCGTTTTCTTCATTGGATTGGCTGCAGTAATACTTCCTGTAAGAAATATCAGAACAGGAATCGGTCGTTAACGGAGGCTTATTTTTTCAGATATTTGCAGAATAAACCAGATTTACTTATTTCTATCAACTGAGATAAAATATTTGTTAACACCACATTCGACTACTAAAAACAAAATATAATCAAATGAAAAAACTTTGGAAGATTCTTCGCTTTGCAATACCCTACAAAGGACATGCAATGTTGAATATCTTGTTTAATATTTTTGGAGTGCTTTTTGGATTAGTTTCACTTACATTGTTAGTCCCCATTCTGCAAATTCTTTTTAAACAAACTCCATTAATTAGTATTGCCCCATCTCCAGTTACCTGGGATCAAATTACAAATACCAAATTACTTGCTGCTAATTTCAATTACACCATTAGTCAATACATTGTTGAAAGTGGCGCACCTCATGCATTGTTAGTTATCTGCATAGCATTGGTTGCATTGTTTTTTCTTAAAAACTTTTTCAGATATATGGCCATGTTTTTTCTGGCTCCTGTTCGGAATGGAGTCGTAAAAGATATTCGCAATATTTTGTATAAGAAAATGCTGAACCTTCCTTTGGGCTATTATTCAGACCAGCGCAAGGGAGATCTGATGGCACGACTGACTACAGATGTCCAGGAAGTAGAATGGAGTGTTATGAGTTCTCTTGAAATGATGTTTCGTGAACCGTTTCAAATCATCTTTTATTTGGCAACCATGTTGGTGATGAGTCCTCACCTTACATTGTTCGTAATGATCATGCTTCCTATAACTGGATTGATAATAGGACAAATTGGCAAGAGTTTAAAGCGGACTTCAGTAAAGGGTCAGCGTAAAATGGGTGAGATACTCAATATTATCGAGGAGACCATTTCAGGGCTTAGGATAATTAAAGCATTTAATGCAATAGGATATTCACAACAGAAGTTTGAAGAAACCAATACAAACTACTATCGTTTAATGAACAGGCTGTATCGCAAACGTGATTTGGCATCTCCTTTAAGTGAGTTCCTGGGCGTCATTGTAATGGTTGTTGTACTTTCATATGGTGGAAATCTTGTATTCAGTGCATCAAAAACATTATCTCCTGAAGTATTTCTTACCTTTCTTGCCATATTCTCCCAGATTTTAAATCCTGCTAAAGCAGTTGTAACTGCCGCATATAATATTCAAAAAGGAGCAGCCTCAATAGATCGCATTCAGAAAGTACTCGAAGCTGAAGAGACAATTACTCAAAAGCCCAATGCAATCGAACATAAGGTGTTTGAACATCAGATTGAGTATCGGAATGTCAGTTTTCAGTATGAAAAAGATGAAGTGCTTAAAAATATCAATCTCACTATCCCAAAAGGGAAAACCGTTGCACTGGTAGGCACTTCAGGCGGGGGAAAATCAACGATGGTTGATTTGTTGCCCCGTTTCTACGATGTAGTGGGTGGTGAAATCCTGATTGATGGCATTCCAATCACGGATCTGGTTATTTCTGATCTGCGTGGCATGATGGGTATTGTGTCGCAGGAGACCATTCTTTTCAATGGTTCTTTATATGAAAACATTGCATTTGGGCTCGAAAATGTAAAACTTGAAGATGTAATTTCAGCTGCAAAAGTAGCTAATGCTCATGAGTTTATTGATAAACTCGAATTAGGGTATGAAACCAATATCGGTGACAGGGGTGTTAAATTATCTGGTGGACAACGTCAACGCATAAGTATTGCAAGGGCAGTATTGAAAAATCCACCAATTCTAATCCTTGACGAAGCCACTTCTGCGCTGGATACAGAAAGCGAACGGCTGGTTCAGGATGCCTTGACCAATCTGATGAAAAACAGGACCTCAATCGTCATTGCGCACAGATTATCTACTATACAACATGCCGATGAAATTGTTGTCATGCAAAAAGGAGAAATCGTCGAACGGGGAAATCATCTCGATCTGTTAGAGAAAAATGGCATCTATAAAAAACTGAATGAGATGCAGACATTGACCTGATTATTTTGAAATCAGCCTGTTTTTGATCCTGCCCTGGATGTGTTTGTTATGTGTTGTGATCAGACACTTAGAAATATTCTAAATAAAGAAAAAATGATTAAAAACCTGAACCATGTATAGACAATACTGTTTATTATAAACTAATCATCAGTTAAATAATCGGAACAATGGTAAAACATCCAGGTGTAAATTATCACAGAATGGCAGCTGAACATCATGAAAAAGCAGCACTACATCACAAAAAGGCTGCCGACTATTATGAATCAGGTAATCTTTATAAGGCGATGATACATGCTGACTTAGCCGCTGTTTATCATAAGCATGCCAACGAACATGTATTCAATAAACAGGATGACCGGGTTGAACATCACGAACAATACTATTCATGATCTTCTATCTTGTATTTTATTAAATTTTATGGCTGAATATTTACTGTTCAGATAGCTTTTGTATTGTTTGCATCATCTGTTTAATAGATTCATATAGACTCTAATGATTCACATCGTTCAATTTCCTGACTTATTAGATATGAATTTTCTCAATTGAAGTTTTAGTATAAAAATTTATTACTTTTGAATGGCTCTTTTCGCTACTTCAATCTTAATTTTTACTTCATTAATCAAAACAGTTATCTTTCTCTTTATGTGAATTGAGTCATTGTAGTGTGAAGCCCTCAAGTTAACTTATGGAGGCGTCAGGAAACGAAATATAAAGTTATTACAAAAACAGCCCTTATGCAAACTGCTGAACATCTTTTAAAAATCAGTTAACCCTTTTCGATAGCATTGCTATTGTTGTCGGCTCAATGATTGGCTCAGGGATATTCATCGTCAGTGCTGACATTGCAAGGGTTGTAGGTTCTCCGTTTTATTTGTTATTAACCTGTCATGACATCAGCAAGACCTTTGATTTTTTTAAGGTTATCCTGAACATTGATGGCCAATTCCTGTAATTTCTTCTGATCGTTGCCAAATATCTTGATGACAATTGGTTGTGGGCGACCAATTAAATCACCCAGTAAATCAGCAATACGCTGTCCGAATTCTATTTCGAGAGCGGGTGCAACTGCTACTGCTTTTTCGCGTATTTCAGCAATTACATCCTCTGTCTTCTTTTTTGCACCGGGCTTTAACTGGATCAGATAATCACCATAATTTGGAGGGGTTATTCCTGAAGCCATACTGATCTCTGAAATCATATTGGTACCGGTTCTCCGCATGTAGGTTTCAACATCAGGATGATTGAGTACGACCTTTGTCTTTCCACCTCTTACAATGACATTTGATATGCCCGGAACTTGTGAAAATTGAGGTTTTACATTTAACATGCATTATTCTTCAATTCAATCTGACCCCAATTATTGCTTTCCAGTGTAAAGCCAATTACAGGGTATATGTTTTGGCTCATGGCCTCAACGACAATGTTGACAGTCAGGGGAAGAACGTTTTTTATTTCGTTGATGCGTTCATTCAACTGCGTCTTGGCAAGATTAATATCTATATCCCAATCAAAGAAAGCCTCGATAGTAGTACTTCCACGATTTGTAGTACTTCTGACTGTTGTGATTCCATTAACTCTCTTAACAGCAATTTCGAGTGGCTTCGTGATGGTTATCATCATCTTATCCACCGACTGTTCACCATTGTCAGCAATAATCGTTATTTTGGGAAAGGTAACATCGGGGAAAAACGATGTTTGCATTTTATGATAGGAATAGCCCCCCAGATGAGGAGAGCCATCAATACAAACAGGATTGGTTTTAAAAATAGCCTGTAATAATTATTTTTAATTAATTCCCCGGTTTTTAGGTTTATTTCACTCCCTTTTTGAGATATAGAATTTGAGTCACCCTGGCTGTATCTGATCCAAGTGTAGTCCGCATCACCAATTCCTCATTGTTTAATTTTTCAATTTTTGATGGGACATCAAAGAATCCGGTTCCAAATCCAATGATAATGGTGTCTCCTTTTGCATTTAACTTCCAACGATTTGGAATGTCACGATCTGATTGTTTAACACTCATCGTACTGTCAGCATTGAATGTGTATTTCCAGGTCTTCATTTCTGTAATAGAATAGCTTAGCATTTCCGGATCTATATGAGACTTGCTTTCAAATTTGGCATCTACTACCTGCCATGTTCCAATAATTTGTTTTTTGTGATTTGAATTACAAGCCGTTAATGCAATAATTACAATAACCACTGTGGCCAGTCCCTTCAGCAGTGAGTTCTTCATTCTGATATCTTTATGTTGTTTATTTAAAATAATTTCATTGGCCACAAATATAATCAAATTTCAGTCCCTGCTTTAACTGAAACAATTAACATAAACTAATGTTAACTTTGCAACATCAAAAGAAGACTTGTTATGGAACTGCTTAAAGAAAAGATTCGGGCACAGGCCGGATCGGTTTATCCTGAAATGACTGAAATCAGACGTCATTTGCATCAACATCCCGAATTATCAAAACATGAATTTGAGACTGCGGAATTTATCTGCCGTTTTCTTGATAAGGTTGGTATTGCTTATACTTCTGGTATTGGAGGGAATGGAATAGTTGCCTTGATTGAAGGTAAGAATCCCGGCAAGAAGGTCATAGGTCTTCGTGCAGATATGGATGCCTTACCGATCCATGAAGCCAACGAAGTTGACTATAAGTCTGTCAATCAGGGTGTGATGCATGCATGTGGTCACGACGTTCATATGACATGTCTCCTGGGGACAGCTAAGTTGCTACATAACATGAAAGATGAGATAGAAGGAACGATCAAACTGATATTTCAACCCTCGGAAGAGGAGTATCCGGGTGGAGCATTGATGATGATCCGCGATGGAGTTCTCGAAAATCCTGCTCCGGTAATGATGTTTGGGCAACATGTTTTACCCGGGATGCAAGCCGGACAGGTTGGAATGAAAGCTGGAAAATACATGGCCTCCACCGATGAAATCTATTTTACGGTAAAGGGAAAAGGTGGACATGGAGCGACTCCGGAGTTAAATATTGATCCAATTGTAATTGCTGCTCAGATAATTCTGGCATTGCAGCAAGTTGTGAGCCGCGTCGCCAAACCTACTATGCCAACTGTTTTCTCAATTGGAAGAGTAATAGCAGACGGGCGTACCAACGTGATTCCTAACGAAGTTAAAATGGATGGCATACTCCGAACCTTTGACGAGGTCTGGCGTAAGGCAGCGCATGAAAAAATAACCCATATTGCACAAACAGTGGCTCAGGCTTTTGGTGGAGAATGTGATGTCTTTATCGATCATGGTTACCCCTTTCTGGTGAATGATGAAGAAGTTACAGGATTTACTAAACGTTTGGCAGAAGAATATCTGGGTCAGGAAAATGTAATCGAACTGGGTGAACGGATGACTGCTGAAGATTTTGCTTACTTCACTCAAAAAGTTCCATCATGTTTTTATAGGCTGGGAATAACCGATCCTGAAGGAAAACATGTTTCAAATCTTCATTCCTCAACATTTGATATTGATGAGAAGAGTATTGAAACCGGAATCGGATTGATGACCTGGTTGGCTGTAAACGCATTAAGAGCTTAAAAACAGGTTAAGAAAGAAAATTCAAGTATATATTGAAACATAACACATTAAACGGTGTTTAATCCATTGAAGTTATAAACCAAAAAAGGAATCAGTAAATAAAAAAGCAAATATTGCTTTTTGGCAAAATATTTGTTATATTACTATTCTATTAATTTAAATGAGTTATGAAAAAGATCATTATTGGATTATTTTTTCTGCTGTTTATTTCAGCAGCAAGCGTAAATGCGCAAGATTATAACACAGGTATTGGCCTCCGTGGAGGTCCTTTTAACGGACTTACTATCAAACATTTTCTGAGTTCAAATACTGCTGTCGAAGGAGTTCTTTCAACCCAATGGAGTGGATGGCTTATTTCGGGTACCTGGGAAAAACATGCTACAGCATTCAATACCGAAGGTCTGAAATGGTTTTATGGTTTAGGCGGACAAGTTGGATTTTGGAATAACTCCAATTTTCCGGGTTACGATCCCAATCATGGGAATTATACTGTATTAGGTGTTCATGGTGCTTTAGGACTTGAATATACTTTTAATGAGATCCCTTTTTCTATTGGGGCTGACTGGAAACCTGCATTAAACATTATTGGATACGGCAATCAACAGTTTTGGGGTGGAAATATGTCGGGTGCTTATATCCGTTTTAATTTCTAATCCGGAACTTTAACCGAATTATTTTTAATACTTCCCGGGTGCCACGCATTCCGGGAAGTGTTATTTTTGGGAAATAATCAATCATTGAACAAAAACAGATTAATTTTGCTTAATGAAGTGTCGATCTGTTTTTCCTATGTTACTTAACTATTTTAAAAGTCAATTATCCACAAATGAAGATAGCCGGAAAGCATTACCGGACCGTATGGATGGAGGGTCGAGAAGTAAAATTAATTGATCAGACACTTCTGCCATTTCAGTTTGAAATTTACACTGCTAAAAACTATAAAGATATATGTCATGCCATACGAACTATGGTCGTTCGTGGTGCAGGTGCTATAGGAGCTACAGCAGGTTATGGTATGGCACTCGCGTTTCTTCAATCCGATTCAAAAGAATACGTTGAACAGGCCCGTAAAGAACTTGATGCCACAAGACCAACTGCCAGAAATCTTTTTTATGCTACAGAAAGGGTATTCAATGCGGGGATAATATCCCCAAAACTCGCACTTGAGGTTGCGGAACAAATTGCCCTGGAGGATGAAAATGCAGGAAAAAGTATAGGGATCTTCGGAAATACGCTTATTAAGAATGGTTTCAGAATAATGACACATTGCAATGCCGGGTGGTTAGGGTTTGTTGATTACGGCAGTGCACTTTCTCCGATCTACCGGGCACATGATGAAGGCAAAAAAATCTTTGTTTATGTGGATGAAACCCGACCTAGAGGACAGGGCGCCCGTCTCACTGCTTGGGAGTTACAGAATGAAGTTGTTCCTTATGCCGTTGTTCCCGATAATGCCGGTGCCCATCTTATGTCGAAGGGCCTGGTTGATATGGTGATCGTCGGAGCGGATCGTATTGCCCGCAATGGAGATAGTGCCAATAAAATCGGTACACTCGAAAAAGCAATCGCTGCAAAACATTATGGAATTCCATTTTATGTTGCCGCACCTTTTTCTACCTTTGACATGAATTGTCTTTCAGGAGACCATATTCCTATCGAAGAAAGGAATCCGGACGAAGTACTATGGCAAACCGGACCCGATAAAAATGGAGGAATGCATGCCATACAAGTATGTACACCAGGGTCTAAAGTGATGAATCCGGCCTTTGATGTTACCCCTGCTGAATTAATTACTGCAATTATTACAGAAAAAGGTGTGATCAAACCAACAGAAGAAGCTATATTCGCATTGAATTTATAAATTTGAACAAAAATAAACATTGAGTACCATAAACGGGTGCTCTGAATACGACAGCTATGGAACTGACGTTAAAAGAAAATTACACTATTTTGCATATTACTGCAAAAAAAGGTCTGGTAAACCACACAGATTCAGCTTTTTCAATCGGACTTGCTTCAGTTGTACTTGCAGAATTAATGATGTATCGCAAAATTACACTCAAGGGTGAGTATGTTGTACTAAAAGATGCTCTGCATACTGGCGACGACGTGCTTGATTATGTACTTGATTTGTTGGATGCTTCGGACAACGACTACAATGTCAAATCCTGGCTTGAACGCCTTACGGTAAAAGACAAAGAAAAGGGCCTTTTAAATGTTCTCTTTAGCAGCATGGAAAAGAGCGGATTGGTAAAACTCACCGTATCTTATAAATTTCTGTTCTTTGGAAAGGAGTTGACTTACCAGTTAACCAATCCATCCATAAAGTCAGAAATTGAAACCAGATTTCGACAGAGTCTTTTGGTTAAAGATGCCTCTGTCACTGATGAGGACAGCATTTTAATCATACTTATGGATCGTTGCCGACTGTTCAAACTCTTTATTGCTGATGCAAACGACAGAAGAACTGCCGGAAAAAGAGTGAAGGAATTGATGGCTATTCCGGTTTCGGGTGATAATAATCTGTTTAAAGCGCTTCAGGTAGCTTTAAAGGAAAAATATACAATTGTCACGAAATAATTTATGGAAACGTCCCGTTGTACCTGGCCTGCAAAAGATGCATTGATGATTGCCTACCACGATAAGGAATGGGGCATACCGGTCCATGACGATCAGAAATGGTTTGAATTTCTCTTGTTGGATGCATTTCAGGCAGGTTTGAGTTGGAAAACGATACTTCATCGCAGGGAAGGATTCAGAAAAGCATTCGATAACTTCGACTATCATAAGATTGCTGCTTATACTGAAGCTGATTATGAACGATTGCTCAATGACGCATCTATAATCCGAAACAGGGCCAAAATAAGAGGAACGATTAAAAATGCACAAGTTTTTATCGCGATCCGGGAAGAGTTTGGAAGTTTTGACAAATACATCTGGCAGTTTACTGATGGAAAAACTATTGTCAACAATTGTAAACAATTAGGCGATATTCCTGTTCGTACTGAACTCTCCGACCAGATCAGCAAAGCATTGAAAAAAAGAGGCTTTTCTTTTGTAGGTTCGACAATCTGTTATTCTTTTATGCAGGCTGCAGGTATGATTAATGACCATTTGGAAGATTGCTTCAGATTCGAAATGTGTGGTGCAAAATAAGCAATATGTTAATATTGCTTTTTACTTAAAAGCCTGTAGTGGGAATGATTTGAAAGGTGTGAGAATACAGGTATGAATGAAAACGGAAAAAAATATGTGACAAACTGGCTTCCGATCACCCGTGACGAAATGTTGTTGCGTGGTTGGGATGAAGTCGATATTGTTATTGTCTCAGGAGATGCCTATGTGGATCATCCTTCATTTGGGAATGCGGTAATAGCACGGATACTGGAACGCGGTGGATACAAAGTGGCGATCATTCCACAGCCTAACTGGCGCGATGACCTTCGGGACTTCAAAAAGTTTGGTAAGCCACGTCTCTTTTTTGGTATCACTGCCGGATGCATGGACTCTATGGTCAATCACTATACTGCCAATAAACGCCTTCGTTCTGATGATGCCTATACTCCGGGAGGAGTTGCCGGATTCAGACCTGATTATGCATCGGTTGTATATTCAAAAATTTTAAAGCAAATCTATCCTGATGTGCCTGTCATTCTTGGTGGAATCGAAGCCTCACTCCGCCGACTGGCCCATTATGATTACTGGTCCGATAGCTTTATGCCCGGCCTGTTGGCTCAGACTCCAGCCGATTTACTGGTTTTTGGAATGGGCGAGAAGACAATTCTGGAAATTGCGCAACGATTGGATCAGGGAATTCCTTTGGAAGGATTGCGCGATATCGAACAAACGGTTTATTATCTTCCCGAAGGAGAAACACCAGTCCATAATAATGACTGGAAGAGTATCGAATTGCCTTCTTATGAAGTTTGCAAAGAAGACAAGAAGAAACATGCAGAATCATTTCGCATCTTTGAACAGGAATCGAACAAGTGGCAGGGGGCCAGATTGATTGAGAAGACAGCAAACCGTTTTCTTGTCGTAAATCCGGCATTTCCACCCATGACAACTGAAGAGATCGATGCATCCTTTGATCTGCCCTACACCCGTCTACCGCACCCGAAATATTCTAAGCGGGGTCCTATTCCTGCATACGAGATGATTCGACATTCTGTCAACATCCATCGGGGATGTTTTGGAAGTTGTGCATTTTGTACTATTTCAGCACATCAGGGGAAATTTGTTGTGAGTCGCTCCGAAGGATCGATTTTGCACGAAGTGAAAGAAGTTGTGAAGATGCCTGATTTTAAAGGCTATATTAGCGATCTTGGAGGCCCATCGGCCAATATGTATCTGATGAGAGGCATGGATGAGAAAATGTGCAGGAAGTGTGCACGACCTTCATGTATCTATCCCGCCATCTGTCAGAATCTCAATGCAGATCATCATCCGTTAACCAATTTGTATCGAAAAGCAGCTCAGGTTCTGGGAATCAAGAAGGTTTTTGTAGGGAGTGGTATCAGGTATGATATGCTGGTTGGGCGAAGCAGGCAGGACGCAGAAAAGAATGGTGTTGACGAGTACATGCGACAGCTGGTAAGCCATCATGTCTCCGGAAGATTAAAAGTGGCGCCTGAACATACTTCTGAAAACGTATTAAAAGTAATGCGCAAACCCTCTTTCAAGTTGTTTCATGAATTTAAACGTCGCTTTGAAGAAGAGAATCGCATTGCAGGACTACGGCAACAGATCATTCCATACTTTATCTCCAGTCATCCCGGTTCTACAGTAGTCGAGATGGCAGAGCTTGCTGCTGAGACAAAAGATATGGGATTCCAACTCGAACAGGTTCAGAATTTCACACCCACCCCCATGACTCTGGCAACGGTAATGTTTTACACAGGCTATGATCCCTATACACTACAACCCATATTTACAGCTCGCAAGATAGATGAAAAGAAAGACCAGCAAATTTTCTTCTTTTGGTACAAGAACGAAAATCGTGCATTCATCCGGCAAAAGCTAATGGCCTTTAACCGGCCTGATCTGGTTCAAAAGTTGTTGAAATAATGACCGATTTTTTATTCATTAAGTAATTAGGCTTTTACTTCAAATTTTTCCTTTTCAAATATCAGCATGAATAATTCGGGAATACTTCCCTAATATCCTCATATGACTTAAATAATTGCCATTTCAGACTCATATCAAAGCCATATCAAAGCCATGTTGGTCTCATATTACAATAGTTGGGACCAATATGGCTTCAATATGGCTTTGATATGGCTTCGATATGGCTTTTAAGAAAGTCATATGGGAAGTATATGGGAGTGGTATGAGAATATTCAAAAGATATAGGGAGGATTATTAAAACTTGTTATCGTTTGATTTTCATAAAAGTACAATACTTTTATGAAAAAAGCAACAGTCTTGTAAGAAAAGAATTAAGAATAGTTTTTTATGTTTTTCGGGCACTGAAAGAAATTCAGAGCGAAATTTTAATTGATACGATCTTGCCTGACACATCTCATGTTGAGTGTGTTGCAATACAAGATCAAGCCCAAAAATTTATTTCTCAGGAATGATAAGAACTGGTACACGGGCCCTGCGGATCACACCTTCACTTGTAGTTCCCAACAGTGTGCGATAAAGTAAACCGTGACTCTCTTTCCCCATCACAATCATATCAGCTTGCATCTCTTTTGCTTCATCAATTATTGTGTCGATAATTGGACCCTGGAGCAGGACAGAATTGGCTTCGACACCCTGCTTTTGAATGTGATCTGTAATGGCCTGTAATTCTTCTTTTTCGCGTTGAAGTTCTTCATCCACATATGTTTGAAGTGTGACAGGTTCTGCATCTGGACCCGGGTAAATGGGGTTCGGCGCTGTTACATGCAAGACTGTGATAGAACCTGCGTCTTCCTTTGCCTGATGAATGGCATAATCCAAAACTTCAGTTGTGATATCTGAAAAATCGACTGGAACAAGTATTTTTTTCATGGTTTTAAAGTCTTATAGCAAATATAGCTTTTTTTAGAGCGAAAGTCAACAACATTCGAGAAACTTTCTTAATTTAGTGCCACTCTTATAAATAACCAACCATGATGAAATTTTTCTCACAATCAGATGAAAAACAAGACAGCTTTTATCGTCTTGTTTTGCGGGGGCTTTTGGGTTTGATGATCCTTTCGATGATCTCGATGCCATTGAATGCCCAGAATAAAGATAAAAAACCGGCCGCTGTTACAAAACCGGCTACTAAAGTAAAGAATATCAAGCCTCGAAAAATTGAAAACAAGGCTGATACTACCTCAAAATCTAAAGATTCAACGAAAACTCCTCTTGCTTCAGGGATAAAGTTCAGGAATATTGGCCCTGCTTTTACCTCGGGTCGTATTGCTGATTTTGCTGTGAACCCTAACAACAAGAGCGAGTATTATGTTGCTGTTGCTTCAGGAAATGTTTGGAAAACTGTCAATAACGGTACTACTTTCACACCGATATTTGATTCATACGGTGCATATTCTATCGGATGTATTAAAATTGACCCCAACAACTCCAATACTGTTTGGTGCGGTACCGGTGAACACAACCATCAGCGTGTATTGGGATATGGCGACGGCATATATAAATCTACCGATGCCGGCAAGTCATGGAAGAATATGGGCCTTAAAGATTCACGCCAAATCGGGGGTATCGTGATCGATCCCAGGAATTCCGACGTTGTCTATGTTGCTGCTGAAGGTTCTGTCTGGGGTCCCGGTGGAGACCGTGGATTATATAAGACTATCGATGGCGGAAAAACCTGGAAAAAGATTCAAACGATAAGCGAAAATACAGGGATCAATAATATTTTAATGGATCCACGCAATCCGGATGTACTCTATTCAACATCCGAACAACGTCGTCGCCATGTATTTACCAAGATTGGTGGAGGTCCCGAATCTGCAGTATGGAAATCGACAAATGCAGGCGAAACCTGGGTGAAAATTATGAAAGGAATGGCTACAGGCGATATTGGGGGAATGGGTATGGCTATTTCTCCTGTCAATCCTGATGTGCTGTACATCATTGCAGAAGCAAAAAAAGGTCAGAGTGGTTTTTACCGTAGTCAGGACCGTGGTGCAACCTGGCAGAAAATGAGTGATTATTCCTCACAGGGACAATATTTTAATACCGTTATTTGTGATCCTAAAAATGTGGATAAGGTTTATTCGCTCGAAGTAGTTTCAAAATACTCTGAAGATGGTGGTGCTACATGGAAACCTATCGGAAATAACCATCGCCATGTTGATGACCATGCAATGTGGATCGATGCTTCTGATACAAAGCATTTCATGATCGGCGGAGATGGTGGCGCTTACGAATCATTCGATGGCGGTAAAGAATTCATCTTTAAATCGAATATCCCTGTTGCACAATTCTATCGCGTATCGGCTGATAATTCATACCCATTCTATTATGTATATGGTGGTACACAGGATAATAACTCTCTAGGCGGACCTTCGCGCACTACAAATGGCGCCGGCACTCCTTCGGATGACTGGATGGTAACCAATGGCGGTGACGGATTCTGGTCACAGGTTGACCCCACAAATCCAAATATCATTTATGCCGAAAGCCAGTATGGAGGAATGGTTCGCTATGACCGCAAGAGTCAGGAGAGCATGGATGTTCGTCCCGAACCACGTAAGGGTGAACTGACCTATCGCTGGAACTGGAATACTCCACTGATTATGAGCCAATTTTCTAATACCCGCATCTATACAGCCGCAAATAAGGTGTTCAAGAGCGACGACAGGGGAAATAGCTGGCAGGTGATCAGTGAAGATCTCACCGCACAGATTGATCGCAATAAATGGCCTGTCATGGGCAAGTTCTGGCCGGCAGATGCTGTTGGTAAGGATGTTTCAACTTCACTGTATGGGGAAATCGTTTCTTTGGATGAATCTCCTGTAAAAGAAAATATGCTCTATGCCGGAACGGATGACGGGTTGATTCAGATGACTGATGATGGTGGAAAAAACTGGCACAAGACAGCTCAATTTCCGGGTGTTCCTGAAAACACTTATGTGAGTGATGTATATGCTTCAAGGTTCGATCAGAACGTGGTATTTGCATCATTTGACAATATTTTGCGTGATGATTTTAAGCCTTATATCTTCAAGAGTACGGATAAGGGCGTTACATGGACTTCTATCGCTGCCAATCTTCCTGCCAATGGAACTGTTCATTGTATTCAGCAGGATTTTGTAAATCCGGATTTGTTGTTTGTAGGTACTGAATTTGGCGTATTCTATACCAACGATGGTGGAAACGTCTGGAATCAGATCAAAGAGGGCATTCCGACGATCTGTATCAAGGATATGACTATTCAAAAGCGTGAAAGTGACCTGATCGTTGCATCGTTTGGCCGTGGATACTTTGTACTGGACGATTATTCTCCACTCAGAACGATCAACAAGTCATTGCTGGAAAAAGAAGGACACTTGTTTGCAGTTAAAGATGCTTTGATGTATCTGCCAACAGATGTCAAGGGCAGCATGGGTTCAACGCCATATCTGGCACCAAATCCTGAGTTCGGCGCAACCTTTACCTATTTTGTGAAGGATACGAAGTTTAAGTTGAAAAAGGATTTGCGTAAGGAACTGGAAGATTCTCTGTTCAAGAAAAGTCTGCCAATTCCAATGCCAACCGATGCTCAACTTGCTGATGAAGAGAAAGAATTGTCGCCATACCTGACTTTCACGATTACTGATGAAGCGGGTAATGTGGTTCGGAAGATTAAAGCAGAAGCAGGAAAGGGTGTCAAACGGATCAACTGGGATCTGAGACTTGGGATGCCGGGTAATGTACAACCTGCCGATAAGAAAGTAAATACACTTGCTGGTGGACAGGGTGGTCCGTTTGCTTTGCCGGGTACTTATAAAGTAAGTCTTGCTTTGACAGTTGCCGGAAATACAAAAGAGGTTGCCGGACCGGTTTCCTTTAAAGTAGTTCTGCTTAATAACACAACGTTGCCGATAGATAACAGGGCGGAAGTGACTGATTTCTATAAAAAGGCAATTGCTTTGAGTCGTAAAATGCGTGAGGCACAGGCTTACGGGGATGAGTTACAGAAACGTGTAAACTATGCCCGTCAGGCATTTGTACAGTTTGATCTTTCAGCTGAACTTCAGAAAAAGGCCCAGGTTTTGGCTGATGAACTCGATGATTTGATGATGAAATTCACAGGACGGACGAAGGGCGCTTCTGACGAAGAAACTCCGCCAATGGCTGTTCCATTGAACTGGAGAATAAGTGGTTTGGCATATTCATATCGTCAGTCACAATCTGCTCCTACACAAACGATGCAGGCTAATTATCGTATCGTGACTGAAGAGTTTCCTCCAATACTGGAACGTTTCCGTCAGATCGGTACTGTTGATTTGAAGGCATTGGAAGATGCAATGGATAAAGCAAACATTCCATATACCCCAGGCCGGATTCCACAAGGGAATTAGCGGATTGAATAATTGAAATAAAAAAAGCTGTCTGATTTCTATAATCAGACAGCTTTTTTATTGATCAGTGATTATCCGTGTCTTCAATCTGTGTAAATCCGTGGATTGTTTTTCAAATAAAATCACTCCTGTGAAAATTCTTTCAACAACTTCCGGTAAGCTGAAAATACATTTGCTCTTGAAACGAAGCCGATATACTTTCCATCCTGGAGTACCGGGAGGTTATAATGCTGCGTATCTGTAAATTTCTGTGCCACCTCTTCCATGGTCTCTCCCATTTGCACGATGGTGTCAGGCATAAAGAGCAGATTCCGGACATAGGTTTTATCGTACATTTTAGTGTTAAAGATGATATTACGTATGTCGTTGATAAAGACTACCCCAAAGAAATAATTATTGGCATCTACAACTGGAAAAACATTACGTGGCGACTGTGCAACTACCTTCACCAGATCGCCTAATGTTGCATCGGGTTCAATTGTGAGGAAATTTGTTTCTATAAGATTATCTATTTTCAATCGGACCAGAACTGCTTTATCCTTATCATGCGTCAGCAATTGATTTTTTAACGCCAATTTTTTGCTGTAGATCCCATGTGGTTCAAAATAATGGATCGTAAGATATGAAATTGTTGCAGTGATCATAATAGGAACGAAAAACTGATATCCGCCGGTGATTTCTGCAATGAGGAAGATCGCCGTCAGGGGTGCCTGCATGACACCAGCCATGACACCAGCCATTCCTGCAAGGGTGAAATTGCTCTCAGGTAGGTTTAAAATGTGTAAGCCATTTAAAATCTTTGTCATGATAAAACCTGTGACCCCACCCACAAAAAGTGAAGGAGCAAAAACACCTCCCACACCACCAGCTCCATTTGTAAAAGAGACTGCAATTACTTTGAAAATGACAATTAGAAAAAGGAAAATAGCATACCAGAACAGATCGTTGTGCCATGTATAGAAATAACTCCCGACTGCCATTTCCATTCCTTTTCCATTCAGAATATTGGCAAGAATATCATAGCCCTCACCAAACAGAGGAGGAAAAAGATAGATAAGCAGACTCAGTCCAATGCCTCCAACAATCATGCGGAGTTTGATGTTTTTTATTTTAACAAAATGAGCTTCAAGAAATTCATTTGTCCGGTTAAAGTATAAGGATACAAATCCACAGACAATACCCAAAATAGCGTAAAAAGGAATGTTTTTTAACTGGAAAGGCATGTCTGCAACATATTGGAAAAGCACATCTTTTCCCATCAGGAAATATGACAATGAAGCTGCAGCAACAGCCGAAATGAGCAATGGTATGAGTGAGGCCATGGTCAGATCGAGCATCAGAACTTCGAGTGTGAAGACGATGGCAGCTATCGGCGCTTTAAAAATGCCTGCTATTGCTCCGGTAGCACCACATCCAATTAAAAGCGTTAGTGTACGGTAATCCAGCTGAAATATTCTACCAAGGTTGGATCCAATTGAAGCACCGGTCATGACAATAGGGGCTTCTAGTCCTACCGAGCCTCCAAATGCAACTGTAAAGGTGCTGGCAATCATCGACGAGTAGCTGTTATGCGGTTTCAAATGACTGTTGTTTTGCGAAATAGCATGCAGTACCCGTGTGATGCCATGTCCGATTTTGTCCTTCAGGAAAAGCCGGACATAAATAACGGTTAAGATAATACCTATAAGTGGATAAGCGAGGTAAAGTAGGTTCCCGCTGTCTACTGTAAATCCTTTGGTCAAAAACTGATGGGCATAAAAGACCGTATTTTTTAAAATAACAGCAGCAAGCCCACTAATCAAACCAACAAAAAGGCTTAAAAACAGGACAAACGTACGTTGGTCAATATTCCTGTTTCTCCAAAGTAGAAAGTTTTTAAACCACAAAGAATTTTCGATCATAAAACAAAGATAAATATTTATTGATAAAACACCCGATCTAAATTGCAGGGTTTTTATTCCTATTATTGACCCAACTTTATGTCTTGAAATAAAGTTATTAATTATTGTGAGTAATAAATAAACTACTGTCCTTCATTTTTAGTATTTTCGCTTAAATAAAAAAAGAAAAGCCACTATGGCACGTGAACCTGTACGATCGGGATATTCAGGGCTTAAAGCACAGGTAATCATAGGATTCAGCCTTACGATTCTTGCTGTGGGTATTGCAGGATATATTGCGTTTAAAAGTACAAGGCAATTGGTGACCTCGCTGGTTACCCTCACACAGCCCAATCCAAAGTTAGAACGGTTAGAAACTGCCCTCAGAGCAGCTACGTATGCTGAAAACAGTATACGTTTGTATTCCATCTCACATAAAGACGCTAACTTTCGCGAGTATAAAAATTACATTAAGCAAGTCGATACCAATATCAGGGCTTTAGGACAGCTGATGGAAGATGATCCGATTCAGCGAAAGCGATTGAGATCGGTCAAGATATTGGTGAGCCAGAAAATGAAGAATATTCAAGCCTTCATTGAATTCAAACGGGTTCGTGATTCTTTAGTCGGGGCTTCTATGAATTGGGATCAGCTTTCTTTAGCGGCCAATGATTCTGCTAAGATGAAATTGCTTACCAGCACTACTATTTCTACTGTTTACGATACAATACGTCCGACTAAAGCACCCATTACAGTTAATCCTGTAGTGAAACGCAAGTTACTTGATCGCATCTTTGGTCGGAAAAAACCGGAAAAAGCAGAACCGGTGGCTCAGTTTAGAATTCAAGAAAAAACGCGCATCAGAAATGATACGACCTACGTTCCGGTAAAAGATACCACCTATGTCAGTAGATTAAGAAGATTATACAATCAATCGATTCAAAAACAGATAGAAACAGACGGAGAGTTAAACCATAGGGAAGAACAGCTTGTAAGGCTAAACTCAAGAATGATCACTCAGCTGCTTGAGCTAATCAGTTATATGAAGAAAGCTGAACAGGTGCAACAAGAAGCCGGAGCCATCGCAGCATCTGATATTGGGAATCGGTCGGTCATGATAATTTCCATGGTAGCAGGGGCGGCATTGCTTACGGTTATTCTTTTTACCCTTTATATTTTTCACGGGATCCGAAGAAATATTCAGCTGAATCAGGAGTTGGTCCTCGCTAAACAACGGGCAGAAGAGTTGGCGAGTGTTAAAGAAGAGTTTCTTGCAAATATGAGTCATGAGATCCGAACGCCGCTGAATGCGATTATAGGCTACTCAGAACGATTATCGCAGACGGAGCTTGATACGAAACAAGGCGAATTTATTTCTGCCGTGCAGAAGTCATCAGATCTATTGTTGGCGACCGTTAATGATATTCTTGATTTCTCTAAAATCGAAGCAGGAAAGCTTCGCATTGATGCTATTCCTTTCGAACCGGCTGCAGTGGTCAAGGAGGTTGTGGATACTTTGCAGCTGCATGCAGAAAAAAAGCATCTCGCTTTGCAGTATGATACTTCAGCCATTGACGATTTATTCGTTACCGGAGACCCGATCAGACTCAAACAGATCTTGATAAATCTGACCGGGAATGGGGTGAAATTTACCGATAGTGGTTTTGTGAAAATTATTTGTACCAGAGTGGATGATGGGGAAAATGTTGTCCTGAAGTATCAGGTTGCCGATACCGGAATGGGTATTGATCAGGATAAACAGGATCTGATATTTGATGCATTTAGTCAGGCTGATGCTTCTGCAACACGGCGTTTCAGTGGTACCGGGCTGGGTCTTGCTATATGTAAGAAGCTGGTTGAGCTTCAAAACGGAACCATCAATGTTGAAAGTAAACCCGAAGAGGGGTCTGTATTCACGGTTGTAATCCCGTATTTACCTGCAAATGAAGAACGGGTTACTTATGTTAAACAGGTTGCCGGTAAACCAAATGTTGAGCAGATCAAGGATAAACATTTATTATTGGTTGACGATGACGAGTACAATATTCAGCTGACCCGAATGATGCTGGATGAATGGGGAATCAGGTATGATGAGGTGAGGAATGGACTTGATGCTATGGAAATGGTTCTCAAAAATAATTATGATCTTGTCCTGACGGATATTCATATGCCGGAAGTTAGTGGAATCCAGCTTACCCGCTATATCAGGTCGATCGAGGATCCACAGAAATCATCCATCCCAGTCATTGCATTTACAGCAGATGTTATGAAGGATGATATTGATAATTATTTGCAGGCGGGTATAAATGATTTTCTGTTTAAGCCTTTCACTAGTGCTCAGGTATTGGATAAAATATTAACGGTTTTGGGCGTTGAATATGAACCTGAGACTGTTGGGGAAGTTATTTCCGGAGAATTATCGCCAGCTTTAAATCACAGTGAGATCAATCATGTTGAGTTGGCACCTGAAATCATTGCCTTGCGTCGTTTCACCGGAGATGATACTAATGCGCTTTTTAAGGTTATTCTATTGTTTTTAGAGAATGGAGATTTGAATCTAAAGAGTGTAAATGAATGTCTGCTTGTTGGAAAAGACCGGGAATTGGGAGAGTTGGCACATAAAATGCTGACACCATTTTCACAGCTTGGAGATAATCCTGTTGTACCGATTCTGGTAAAACTCGAAAGACTTATTGATGAAGAGTTGGCGTTTGATGAAAAGCAGGCTCTGGTTAATTCCTTAAATAGCGAATCAGCCGTAATCTTCGAAGTTTTGAAGAAAGCCTTGGTCTAAAATAATTTGCAGTATCAAAATCAAGCCCTGAAAGGGAGTTTTATATTAGCACAGGGTGAAGCCCTGTGAATAAGATAACGTAAAAAAATAAGCCCTGTAAGGGCGTAATAACTGAATTTCAATATAATATAAATATAATATATTGCGCCCTTGCAGGGCTTTCCTGAAGGTGATAAATTCTACGATGGGCTTCACCCATCGCTAATATAAAGCGCCCTTTCAGGGCTAAAAAGTTGCCGTTTCAGGGTTAATATTTTGTCTTTTCAGGGCTAGTTGTTCGATTGTTTAAAAATGAGATTATTGAGTAGGGTTAATATTAGATCCCAATTAACCTTCGATCCCATATTGTCTGAGTTTATTGTATAGCGTTTTTCGGTCGATATTCAACATTCGGGCGGCTTTGGATTTATTATAATGAACCTTTTCAAGTGTTGATATGATGACTGTACGTTCATTCTGTTCAGCGATAACCTTAAGGTCGGTAGTGATAGGATAAGAGGTTTCGGCCTCAGTAATTGCAGAAACCATCTCTACCGGCAGACATTCAATCGTAATCTGTTCATCAGTAGCAAGCAGTACAGCCCGTTTAATTATGTTTTTCATTTCCCTTATATTTCCAGGCCATGAATAAACATGCATCAGATCAACAACGTCCTGTGAGAAGTTTTGAACAGTCTTGCTTAATTCTTCATTGGCCAGTTCAAGGAAATGACTGGCAAATACACGAATATCATTATGTCGTTCACGAAGTGGAGGGACGTCGATTTTAAATTCATTTAACCGGTGATAAAGATCTTCTCTGAAAGTCCCTTTTCGGACGGCATCAGACAAATCTTCATTTGTAGCTACAATGATTCTTACATCAACGGGGATATCTTTATTGCCGCCTATTTTTCTGATTCTGCGTTCCTGGGTTGCCCTCAGCAATTTTAACTGTGTTTCATAAGGAAGATTACCTATCTCATCAAGAAATAGTGTGCCACCATTTGATAGTTCAAACTGTCCTTGTTTTTCGTTGATTGCATCAGTAAATGAGCCTTTAACGTGTCCAAACAATTCACTACCGGCCAGTTCTTTTGACAAAGCACCACAATCGACAGCCATGAAAGGTTTGTCAGATCGCTTGCTTTTTTGATGGATCATTCGGGCAACATATTCTTTTCCAGTTCCGCTTTCTCCTTGAATAATGACAGACATAGAAGTAGGGGCCACAAGATCGATGTAGCGTTCAACCTTAGAAGATGTTTTGCTGGCGCCACTGACATAATGGAAATTGGTTTTTTGTGTAGCTTGTGCTGCTGTTGTATCGCTTTCTTCTTCAGCTTTTTCTAATGCGCCACGGATGGCTGCAAGAATCTCATCAGGATTGATAGGTTTCGTAACATATTCATATGCGCCCATCTTGATTGCCCTGATAGCAACTCTGATGTCGGCATAACGGGTCATGATGATAACCGGTAATTTCGGTTTCAGTAATCTTATATCTTTTAAAAGCTCGAGTCCATCTTTGTCTGGTAAGCGAAAATCACACAATGCGATATCAAATTGCTCCAGTCGCATAGCTTTTAGCGATTCAGCAGCACTAAATGCTTCCCTTACGGCGAATCCTTTGTTGGTAAGGAATGTCTTAAGCATGGTGCAAAAAGTTGGATCGTCGTCAATTACGAGTATTCGCTTCATCAGTAGTGATTAGAAAAATTGGAATTATTAATTTCGCAAAGATACAACTTAAAATTAACCGAAAAGTTTAGAGAAAACTTCCTCGATCTTATTCACTTTAATTATTTCAATACCTTGACTTTTGATATTATGCGTATTGTGTTTGGAGATATACAGCTGTTCGAATCCCATTTTTTCTGCTTCAGCAAGTCGTTGTTCTATTCTGTTGACGGGTCTTATTTCACCCGATAAACCAACTTCAGCAGCAAAGCAAGTCTTGAGCGGAATCGAAATGTCTTCGCCGGAAGAAAGAATTGAGCAGATTACTGCAAGATCAATAGCCGGATCATCAACACGGATACCACCTGCAATGTTCAAAAATACATCTTTGCTTCCCAATCTGAATCCACATCGTTTTTCAAGAACTGCCAGAAGCATGTTCAGACGGCGCAGATCAAAACCTGTTGCTGATCGTTGTGGCGTACCATAAACGGCCGTGCTTACCAAAGCCTGGGTCTCTATTAGCATGGGTCGGATTCCCTCAATGGTTGAGGCTATGGCAACTCCGCTGAACTGTTCATGGTGATGATTGATCAAAACTTCAGAAGGGCAGGAGATCTCTCTAAGTCCTGTACTCATCATTTCATAAATCCCCAGTTCTGATGTTGATCCGAACCTGTTCTTTATAGATCGCAGGATACGATAGCCATAGTTGCGGTCACCTTCAAACTGAAGTACAGCGTCAACCATGTGTTCTAAGACCTTTGGACCGGCCAGTGAGCCTTCTTTTGTGATATGGCCTATCAATATAACCGGAGTATTGGTTTGTTTTGCAAAACGTTGCAGTTCTCCGGCACATTCTCTGATCTGTGAGATACTCCCGGCAGATGCATCAATGAGGTCGGTTTGAAGGGTCTGAATAGAGTCGATAATGACAATATCAGGTTTCAGGGTTTCTATCTGTCTGAATATGTTTTGGGTTGCCGTTTCGGTCAGTATATAACAATCAGTATGAATCTTACCAATCCTCTCGGCCCGCATTCTGATCTGTTGATCGCTTTCTTCTCCGCTGACATACAGTATTTTAAGATCGTGAATAGTCAAGGCTACCTGTAGCATAAGGGTCGATTTTCCAATACCAGGTTCACCACCAACCAAAACTACTGAGCCCGGAACCAATCCTCCACCCAGAACTCTGTTTAATTCATTGTTGTGGGTGTCGATACGCGGCTCTGCAATAGCAACAATCTGGTCCAATTTTATGGCTACGGCTGCTTTAATCGACGGAGAGAATTGTTTGCGATCAGCTGCCTCTATCTGAATGACCTCTTCAACAAATGTATTCCATTCTCCACAAGTGGGACATTTCCCCAACCATTTTGAAGCCTGTGCTCCACAACTCTGACAGAAAAATGAAGTCTTTGCTTTAGCCATTATTTTATAAACTTTTACGAAGGTAATAAATAAGTAGGGGCGACCTTTGTGGTCGCCCAAAAATATTTACGCCCATGTTTTGGACGACCACAAAGGTCGCCCCTACATTTTGAAAATTGTTTTTTAGCTGTTTCTTATTTTAGCTTCAATGGCCGAAGTAGAATATCCGGGGAGAAATTCAATTGTTTCAACTTTGCCCCCTTTTGCCATTACTTCATTGTAACCAACGATATCAACAGGGTTGTAATCAGCTCCTTTTACAAGAATATCGGGCTGGACTTTTGTGATTAATTTATAAGGGGTCTCTTCGTCGAATAATACGACCATAGAGACAAAACTGATGGATGCCAGTAACATCGTTCTGGAGTGCTGATCCGTTATTGGCCGGTCGGGGCCTTTTAAACGGGTGACTGAAGAGTCGGTATTTAAACCCACGATGAGTTTATCGCCTTTGGCTGCAGCCTTTGCAAGATAATCGAGATGCCCAAGGTGCAGGAGGTCAAAGCAACCATTGGTGAAGACTATTTTATATCCTTTAAAACGCCAGATAGCAAGAATGTGCTTGATCTTTCCGACATCTGAAAATATTTTATTCTGAATTACTTCAAGCTTTTTCATGATTTCTCCTGTTTAAAATAGGTAAAAGAATTAATGAAATCGTACCTGCAATAAGCATCATTATTGTTTGTGCCGACCAGATAAGCCAGCCTGTTGCGAAACCGGTGGTTCTGGGGATCTCATATACTAACAAAATTTCTGCAACAATGACTGGATAAATTCCAATTCCACCGGGGACAAGAATAATTCCAATCGTAGCAAACAGTAAAACTGAAAGTCCTGCATCCAGCCCCAGATCTCGGGTGCCCGGTAAACTCAGGAAAACCACCCAGGACATCAAAAGATACATAAACCAGATAAACAAAGAATGAAACACAAAGAGCCAGGGGTTTTTTAATTTAGTTACAGATATAATTCCCTGCCAAAACCCTTTTATCATTGAAGATACCTTTTGGAATGGCTTCGAAAGAAGAATAGCGCGTCTGAAAAAGATTAACAAAGCCAGAATAATGACGAAAGAAATCAATGTAATCCTGGTAATTGATCCTTCGAAATTGATACCGGGACTTAATTTTGCTGCCAGTGGTTGATAGATGTGTTTTTCGATGTATCCATATAAAATGGCTCTCTGGGCAAAAATGTTGAGAAAGAACATCAAAGCAAAGACCAACATATCGATGGCTCGCTCAGTAATCACAGTTCCAAAAGACTTGTTAAATGGAATTTTTTCGTAGCGTGTCAATACTCCACACCGGCTTACTTCACCTAAACGTGGAAGGGCCAGATTGGCAAGGTAGCCAATAAATACTGCAAAGAATACATTATAGGTTTTCGGTTTATAACCAATGGGTTCAAGAAGCATTTTCCACCTTAGTGTTCTGCTAAAGTGACTAATGACGCCAAGAACGATGGCCAATATAATCCACCAGTAGTTGGCCTTTTTTAGATATAAAAGAATATCAGACTTTTGTTCTGTTGTGAGATCGCGAAGAAAAAGCCAGATGAAGAAACATCCTATCCCCAGAAAAAACAGTATTCTTAGGACCGTAAATATTTTGTGCTTCATCTGTAATTGGTTAGTATATAATTATTTAATTCATTTCATTTTATAAAAAGGTAATCGCACTAATAACTCAGTTTTTACAGATCTCCTGAATAACTCAGATTCAGGAATCAGATAAGTTTATTGCTGCTATCGGGAAATATGATTGAAGGAACCCACTGTTTGGCTTCTTCAAAATCCAGGATAGCATAGGATGCAATAATTACCAGATCACCCACAGCAAATCTTCGGGCAGCAGCTCCATTAAGGGTTATTACACCCGAACCACGTTTACCTTTAATGATATAAGTCTCGATACGTTCACCATTATTGATGTTCAATACCTGTACTTTTTCATGTTCAATCATATTGGCGGCATCCATTAAATCTTCATCAATGGTTATACTACCAATATAATTTAAGTCTGCCTGGGTTACTGTTGCCCTGTGTATTTTTGATTTTAAGACTTGAATTTGCATGATACAAAATTACGAAAATAAAACAATATTATCGATTAACCGGACTGATCCGTCATAAACAGCCACACACACTATCAGTTCTTTGCTTCCGATCCAGTCTTTAACAGGTTGTAATGTGTACATGTCAACAACCTCAACATATTCTGGTTTCAAGGGAGGGTAAGAAGAGATTTGATCAGAGATCCATCGTTTTAATAGATCTGGTGTCAGATCGATTTCTTTAGCGGTTTCAAATTTAAGCTTTGCCTGTTGTAATGTTTTATAAATCATGGGAGCTATCCGTCGCTCGCTTTCCGAGAGTCGCATGTTTCGTGAACTCAATGCAAGCCCATCAATATCCCTTATGATCGTACAACCAACAATATTCACATCAGGATTATGGTGCAGCGCCATGTGACGAATAATTGCAAGTTGTTGAAAATCCTTCTCGCCAAAATAAGCCTTGTTGGGGTTTATAATATTGAATAATTTATTAACAATGACACATACACCCTGAAAATGTCCGGGGCGAAACTCTCCTTCCATTGGTTTGTCGAGACCATTCAGATCATAAACAGGTAATGGCTCATTGTTGTTCGGATAGATCTCATTTATTTCCGGTGCAAAGATTAAATCACATCCTTCAGATGCCAATAATTTGGAGTCTGCATCAAAAGTACGTGGATATTTTTCGAGATCTTCTTTGTTGGTGAATTGTACAGGGTTAACAAAGATGCTGCAAACCACAAAATCGTTTTCAGCTTTTGCCTTGTGAATAAGAGATAGGTGTCCCGGATGTAGGGCACCCATTGTAGGAACTAGGCCAATCGATTTGCCCTCTTTTCTTTTCAGATCAAGCAGATCTTCAGTAGCTTTTATGGTTTTTGTAACAATCATTCCAGTTTGTTTATATGAAATCAACATGCGGAAACTCCCTGTAAAAAGTTCGTTAATTCCCTTGCTGAATTCAGCGTGCAAAGGTACAAAATCATTTTATACCTTGTTTTAAAAAGTGAAACAGTGTTTTAATATTCACACATTGATGGAATGTTGGTTCTTTTTGATAATGAAGAGTCGCAAAATATTGCATCTCTAGGTAAGTGGAAAGTTTTATGCTGAAAGGTGATATGGAAATTCATTTTTTTGAAGTACTGTTTTCAATCTGTTACATTTGAAAATATGAGTACATTTGGTTTATTAATAAAGCTACAACTCCACATACAGATATACTTATGAAAAGATCTATTATTGCATTCCTGTTCTTAATTCCCATCACTTTGATGGCACAAAGCGGATTCTTTAAATTAACAGGTAAAATAGGCAAACTGGATACTCCTGCTAAAGTTTATCTTGTTTACACAGGCACAAGAGGACCTATAAAAGATTCGATGGCTATAAATAATGGGCAATTTAAATTCAAAGGATCGGTCAATGACCCGACAGTAGGAGTTCTTTATATTAATCAGGGGGGTTGGGGACGAACGAATCCTACCAATGAAAGATTTACGATTTATCTGGAGAGTGGTGATATTCAGATCACCAGCCCGGATTATCTTTCAAACGCAATTGTCACCGGGTCAAAGTTAAATGATGAATTCAGAAAACATCTGTTGGTTTTGAAACCATTTGATGATCGTAGAGCCGCGTTGTTATCCGGGTTGAATTCCTTACCGGTTGCCAACAGAAAGGAAGCTGCAGTTTTGGCTGAATATAAAAAATTAAGTGCGCAGATAGATTCCGAGAGGTATCAGGAATATTATAACTTTATCAAGACCCATACCAATAGTTACATGGCTCTGGATGAATTAAAAACCTATGGAAGAAAGTATCCTGATTATGCTGTATTGATGCAATTGTTTAATGCATTATCTAATGAAGTAAGAAGCACAATAAATGGAAGAGCTTATGCTGCTTTTGTGCAAAAACAGATAAATAACCGGGAAAATAGTTCAGTATATGCCGCTAAGTTGATAAACGCCAAGGGAGAGGAAAACTATATACCGGCCCTTCCTTTTACCCAGAACGATCCTGACGGCAACCCCATCAGTTTGTCTGACTTCAAAGGCAAATACTTGCTTGTTGATTTCTGGGCTTCATGGTGTGGGCCCTGTCGACGAGAAAACCCCAATGTCGTAAAAGCATATTCCGTCTATCACGCAAAAGGGTTCGAAATATTAGGAGTATCGTTAGACAAAGTGAAGTCGGCATGGATAAAAGCCATAAAAGATGATAATCTAAGTTGGACGCATGTTTCAGATCTGATGGGATGGGATAATGCTGTGAGCAAGCAATGTGGAATCCAGTCGATACCGGCAAATTTGTTGATTGACCCGAATGGAAAAATCATTGCTAAAGATCTTAGAGGCATAGCTTTGGAAAAAAAACTTGCTGAAATATTCAATCAGGCTATGTAAAAATTTAATTTTACAGAACCGGATATCAGATTATGAACTCAGATTACAAGGGCAAAGCGTATATCAGTTGACTCAATCAGTGGTTGTTGTGAATGAAATATTCTATCGGGAATAAAATGTAGGGATAATTATTTAACTTTTCGTAAACAAGTTTTCATTATTAGGGGTCAAATAAATTCTCTATTTTTGCCTCAAGGATCTCTCTTTTGATGAAAGAAGATCAAAACCCCAAAATGTATTTTAAGAATTAACCGGGAAATATAATTAAACAGTCAAAATATTATTTTATGAAATTATTAAGGGTTGGAATTTTATGTAGTCTAATATTCAGTTTGAGCATATCAAATATTAAAAGTCAAACACCTCAGGAAACAAAATTGGCAGTCTATCAGCCTCCAGTTTCTCCACGTGCAACATATAATTTCAATTCAGGTTGGAAGTTTGCCTTTGGCGATACCGCAGGAGCAGATAAACCTGAGTTTAATGATAAGGCATGGTCGTCTGTTAGCCTCCCGCATACCTGGAATGAAACGGATTCTTACCGTGCCTACATCAGTCATGGTGGGGGAGACCAGAGCGAAAAGTTTGGTATCGGTTGGTATCGCAAGCATTTCAAGCTTCCTATAGGCACAGATGGTCAAAAGGTTTTTCTTCAATTCGATGGTATGCGTCAGGCCGGTCGCTTTTATCTAAACGGGAAACCTATAGGATTGTATGAAAATGGTGTAACAGCTGTTGGTTTTGACATCACCCAGTTCGTCAATTTTGGTGGACAAGACAATATTCTTGCAGTTAAAGTAGACAATAGCCCGGGCTATAAAGAAGATTCCACCGGTACTGCATTCGAATGGAATTCAAAAGATTTCAATCCAAACTTTGGAGGACTCAACCGGAATGCCACATTGATTATGACCGGTAAGGTTTATCAGACCCTTCCCCTCTATCAAAATCTTAAGACATCCGGCATCTATGTTTATCCCGAAGCCATTGACCTGAAGAAAAAGACAACAGATATAAAGGTTGAAGCCGAAGTCGTCAACGAAACCGGAGACTATGCATCTATCACACTTTCATCAGTCGTAGTTGATGCCGATGGAGTTGTACGTGCTAAACTGGATGGAAACACATCTGACCTGGTGGCAGGACAATCTGAAATTTTCACAGCTTCAGGAACACTCAAGGATGCCCGTTTCTGGGATGTAAATGATCCTTATTTGTATAAAGTATATTCAATCCTCAGCATTAACGGCAAAGTTGTCGATGTTTGTGAAATAACGACAGGATTTCGTCAGGCCGAATTCAAAGGGGGCGTTGGCACGGGTGGTGTATGGCTAAACGGACGGTTTGTCTGGCTTACGGGCTATGCACAACGTTCAGCCAACGACTGGGCAGGATTGGGTGGTGCTTATCCCGACTGGATGCACGACCTTACTCTTTCTATGCTTCGTGAAAGCAATGGAAACTATATGCGCTGGATGCATGTTTCACCACAACGTGTTGATGTAGAAGCCTGCGACAGACTTGGGATTGTTGAAGTGTGCCCTGCCGGCGACAAGGAACGAATGGTTACCGGTCGTCAATGGGATCAACGTGCCGAGGTCATGCGTGCTTCCATGATTTTATACCGCAACAATCCCAGTATCTTTTTCTGGGAAGCAGGTAATACTATTGTGACACCAGAACAAATGGTTCAGATGGTAGCCATGCGCAAAGAGGTTGATCCTCATGGCGGACGTGTAATGGGAACCCGTGATAACGATCTGGCTGAAGCAAACAAAGCGCTTACGCCAATGTCAGAATATTATGGTGTCATGATCGGCCAGGATCCTCAGACAGATAAAGTTTCGGGCGATGATATCTTTCGTGGATATAGTATTGCAAGACGTGATAAAGCTCCATTAGTTGAAACAGAAGATTTCCGTGACGAAGCCGGACGCAACGTTTGGGACGATTACTCTCCTCCTCATTTTGGTTTCAAACCAAAAGCAGGTAGTATTGGTGGCCGTCCGGTTGATACTTATCATTGGAATTCAGAGACATTCTGTCTTGCAGGTGCTACACGCTACAACAGTTATGTTCTAAATCGCATTGACAACACCGACCCAGTTCATTCAAAATGGTCAGCTTATTGTTCAATCTATTTAACAGATGAAGATGCTGACGGACGCCAACAGGGAAGCTATGTGCTTCGCGTAAGTGGTAAAGTTGATGGCGTACGTATCCCAAAATCAATGTTCTATGTTTCTCGGGTAATGCAAAATGAACAACCCGACATACATATTATAGGCCATTGGAATTACCCTGCAGACACAAAGAAAACGATGTACGTAGCGGCTACCCATTGTGACAAAGTCGAACTATTTCTTAACGGAAAATCACTTGGTGTAGAAACTAAACCAACTGTTTTTGTTGACCCTTTTAATCAAAGAGCTGCAAGTCCTGAATCAGGTGAAAGAGAAGGAACAGGATATATTTATGCGTTTCCGGATGTGAAATTTGCACCGGGAACACTCAAGGCCGTTGCTACAAAAGGTGGTAAGGTTGTGGCTCAGCAGGAGATCCAGACAGCAGGAGAACCTAAAGCAATAAAACTCTCCTTACATACAGGACCTAAAGGTTTACAGGCAGATGGCAGTGATGTCGCACTGATTGACTTTGAAGTTGTAGACGCACAAGGTCGTCGCTGTCCAACTGATGAAGAAAAAGTAGATTTTGCTGTCACAGGTCCATCGATATGGAGAGGCGGTTTCAATGCTGCAAAACTCAATTCAACAAACAACCTGTATCTTGATACTGAATGTGGAATCAATCGTGTTGCAATCAGATCTACCCTCACTCCCGGAACAATTACCCTGACTGCTAAACGTGACGGACTCACCAGTGCAACTGTGAAGTTTGATTCAAATTCTGTCGAAATAAATAACGGTCTTTCTAAATCACAGCCCCAGCGCTTGCCAGTAGTACAAAACATTTCAAAATAAGCTTCAAAACAATAATTAAAGTTATTAATTCTTTATAATCAGTAATCAAAAAAGCAAGAAACCATGAACAATAAACACATTTTGGCACAGGTTATTTTGACAGGACTCATTTTCATACAGGTTACCTGTATGGGACAGTCCGTAAAAACTCAAATTAAAGCGTTTGAAAATTTCAGGTTTCAGGAGCAGGATATTACACAGATTCAGCAGGGTTATAAAGATGGAAAATTTACCTGTAAAGAACTGGTACAGGCATATCTGGACAGAATTACAGCAATTGATAAAAATGGTCCGCACCTGAATTCGATTATTGAGATTAATCCCGATGCCATTAAAATTGCTGAAGGTATAGATCGTGAGATGAAAGCCGGAAAGACCAAAGGACCACTATTTGGGATTCCTGTATTGTTAAAAGACAATATCGATACACATGATAAAATGTCTACAACTGCCGGCTCCAGAGCTCTGAAGGGATCTCATCCACTCAATGACAGCTACGTTGCCACGAAGTTAAGAGAGGCAGGGGCAATAATTATCGGGAAAGCCAATCTGAGCGAGTGGGCTAATTTCCGTGGAGAAATGTCTTCAAGTGGCTGGAGTGGAATGGTTGGACAAACAAAAAACCCATACATCCTGACCAGGAATCCATGTGGATCAAGTTCAGGTTCTGCTGTTGCAGTCTCAGCAAATCTGACGATGGTAGCCATTGGAACGGAAACAAACGGATCTATTGTTTGTCCGTCAAACAACAATGGTATTGTAGGAATTAAGCCTACTGTCGGACTTATAAGTCGTTCAGGTGTTGTTCCTATTTCTTTCACCCAGGATACACCGGGTCCGATGGCACGTACGGTCAGAGATGCAGCTATTTGTTTAGGTGCAATGGTAGGTGTTGATCCTGCAGATGAAAAGACCCTGGCAAGTGAGGGTAAATACTTTAAAGATTATACCCAATTTTTAAAAAAGGATGGACTAAAAGGAAAAAGGATAGGCATATATAAAGCTCCTTTGGGTAAAAATTTCAAAGTAGATGCCTTGTGGACAAAAGCTGTGGACTTCATTAAAAGTAAAGGTGCTGAAGTGGTTGAAATTGAAGACCTCTCAACCGATAAGGTTGATGGTCCTTCGTTTTTAATCATGCTTTATGAATATAAAGATGGGTTGAATAAATATTTCAAATCTTTAGGTCCCAATGCTCCAATCAAAAGCATTGAAGATCTGATTGCATTCGATAAAAAAGATCCAATCGAAATGAGATATTACAACCAGAAGTTTCTGGAGGATGCTCAGAAAAAAGGAGATCTGACCACCAAAGAATACAAGGAAGCATTGGCCAAAATGTTTAAAGGGATCAGGGAAGAAGGCATCGACCGGGTAATGGATAAATACAAGTTGGATGCAATTATTGCTCCTACAGGAAATCCAGCTTGGCTGACAGATTGGATCAATGGTGATAACATTCAGGTCGACAGCGCTTCACCGGCTGCCATTGCGGGTTATCCGAATATCACGGTTCCTATGGGATTTATTGAAGGTCTTCCTGTTGGAATATCCTTCTTTGGAAGAGCCTGGAGTGAGCCTGTTTTACTCGAGATTGCCTATTCATATGAAATCGGAACAAACCATCGTAAGGCCCCCCTGTTTCTGACAGGACAAAATTACTGATACTGAATGTAACTTGGTAGTGGCTTAAGTTTCATTAACTCAATCGGTGTCAGCATCCTTTTTGGTCCTTTTTTGAGATCGTTAGTATAGAATAATTTAAAACCAGTAAACTGTACAGGTTCCTGATTGATGAAATAACGGTATGTTCCTTTCTTTAATTCAGGGGGACCCCATCCATCCATATTCATCACGATCTGGACTTCGGGATGTAATTTAATCTCCTTTGAGTTGGTGATCATTTGACGTGTAAACCTGTGTACAATAAATATTTTGGGAGGCAGATTATATTCTTTCACCAGTTTAGCCAGATAATCAGAACAGTAATTGATGTCTGTTGCATCATAAGTACCAATGGAGGTACCTGGTTTGTGCCCATTCTTCATAGAGAATTCAGGATCAATGCCTAAATGGACAAAAGGCATCTTAAGATATTTTTCAAGTCTGGGCAGTTCATCCTTAATATTGCTTAAAGCCACCTGAATATCTAAAAAGACGATCATATTCTTCCTCATAGCAGCAATACTCAATACTGAATCTATTTGCTTATCAGGCATCCGGCCACAGTATTTTCCATTTCTTCCACTATATCCCTGTGCAACAACAGCTATATAATGTAGTGCCGGTTGGACAGGAGTTTTAGGATCTGCCTTTTCCCATTTTTTAACCTCATCATCCAATTTTGCTAACATTTCAACAGGGGGGAGTTGACCCAATATGCCCATTCTTTTGGAATTTAGATTACCATAAAAAGCCACAACTCTTTTAAAAGGTAAAATTGCACCTTGTAGCGGATAAGGCTGATGCTTTACCGGCCACCTGCCTGAACTATCTCCATTTGCAAGTTCAATTAATTTCTGATCATATTTGATGGTATCAAAAACATAAACAGGTTTAGGCGGAGACACAACTGTGTTCGTTTTCTCTTTTTTGGGTTCAGTCGTATTTTTAGTAGTATTTAGTGAAACATCACTGCTTGTCCTGAAAGGAGAATTGTTACACCCAGGCAGTAACCCAATAAGGATGAAGGCTGATATTGAAATCAGTACTATATGTTTTCTGTTGATCATTTTATTTATGAATTGTTTTCGGAGGCCAATATTGTCTTGACCGGTTTGTACTAAACGTGCCATACATTAAAATAGTGGATTCAGGCAAAGGTCATGTTTTTACCCGTTAATTCATATTTAATTATGTGATTAGTCTGAATAACCTGAAAATCAATAAATAAACCGACTCATTAATATAAGCCGGTTTATTTTTATTCTTATAAGAATAACTTCAAAAGTTTCCTGAATGTAAATTACTTCAGAGAATATTTAAATGAAATTTCAAAACCCATAGATGAAGCAGATATTTTGCTGCTTCCACCGCTAAAGCTGTTTACATGTTCCGCATCAGGCGAAAGCTGGAATTTGTTTGAGGTTGTCGTACCATCATTAAAACCCAGGCTGGTATTAATGAAGCTAAACCCAACTGCAATTTGCATTTTTTTCTGAATAGTATAATCAAATCCGGCCGAGACAACTGGACTAACCCCCATTGTTTTCAGTTTCAACTGACCGGCTTCTGAAACGCTTTTATCAGTGGGGAAACCATAAGCAGGAAGATTTTCGAGTAAATCATTATAAGCCGGATAAAAACCTTTGTAAGTAAAAGTTCCGGTGCTAGTGTATTTTTGATTCATTGGAAATGCTATGCTTATACCCCCTTTAAAATACATTCCAATCTTTTTGCTAAAAGGCACTTGCAGATTCACACATAAAGGGATGCTTAAAAGATCCACTGTTTGTATTTCTTTTATCCCTTTGCCTGTTACCCTCATTTCAAAAACGTCCTTCTCTGAATCCACAGTTGAATAACTATTTTGATATGCATCAAGTGTTAGCTGAGATTTGTAAGAAATATATCTTATACCCGATGAAAGCCCCAGATATTTCGAAAAGAAGTATCCGGCTTCTACTGATTCGAAGAAAGCGCTTTGAGACGTCGAAACCAGATTTGCTATTGATGCGGTCCCGGTATTCTTAATATTCGTTTGAGAAGGCCCAATACTCACTCCAACATAGAAGCCCTGTTTCTTTTTCTTAATAGTATCTTTTGTCTGTGAATATCCCTGATTCACAAAACAAACGACAAGGAATAGTATGATGAAAAATGGCCTGAAATATATTTTTATGCAATTCATGTTAAATTTTTTTGTCTGTTATTATTTATTTTGTGACAACGATCTTGGAGTAATATAACTCTTCATTATCCAACAACACTTTCACAATGTAAATCCCGGGGATTAAATTGCTCACAGAAATTGACTTAAGCGTTTCATCATTAAGATTTTCAACCCGTAATTCCTTCACTTTTATCCCTGAAGAATTGATAATACTTATATCAGCTCTGCCGTCAGTTACATCACTTATCTTCAGAGCAAAACTACCCGAAGTAGGATTTGGGAAAACAGAAAGTGCTTTTGTACCTGTGATTGTAACTACATTCGAAGTGTTTTTACACCCATTCCGATCAGTCGATTCAACAGAATACGCCCCGGGTTGTTTACCCGTCACATAATTCTGAGTAGTGGCATTAGGAATTGCAGCACTATTTTTAAGCCACTGGAAGCTAACAATTGAATCACCCACATTAGGACAAATCAAAACATCTCCCCATTTAGCTTTAGCCATTGGGACCACTCCTGTTTTTACCATCGAGGCAGTAAGACTACTGAATGCACTTTCAGCCCCGTCATAATTCACAGCAGTTACACTGAAATAATACAACTGACCTTTAAGTAACCCTGTGAGGTTTTTTACAGTATCTGAGACAGAGTTTGAAGTAGAATCTATTTTAATGTATGGATTACTTGAACTGCCTCCATATATACGATATTTGATGACATCAGGTCCAACGCTTTTTTTCCATTTAAGTGTCATGATATCATTGCAGGAAAAACTTGACAATTCTGTCGGAGATGCAGCCGGATTAGTCAATGTCGTTGTCGTTACAGTGTTTGAATTGATACTGATTCCGGCAACATTATAACCTCTTACCCGACAATAATATGGAGTCTTTGCTGTAAGTCCAGTAAGAGTTAGGTTTAATGAATTGCCTACATCCTTATCATTATATCCACTGATGAAAGATGTAAAAGCGCTATTGGGCGAAACATCTATCCGATAACCTACAGCCGTATTTGAACTATTCCATTTTGCTTTAAAACCTGTTTGAACAATATTGGTTGCCGTAATTGCAATTGGTGCAGCAGGTGGGATATTTTCCGTCATCACCATTATGGTATAATCCTCTACTTCACCGTAATGTGAATTTCCACAGGGTGTGCTGTTAGGTCGATATGAATTATTGTCCAATCTGATTCTCATTCTGGTTGCTCCATCATGTGCTCCGACGGGAGGGGTCAAAATCGTTTCATATATTGATTTCGGTGTTGTTGATGAATAAACATTTTCTCCAGCATCTGAAAAATCACCATCATGATTCCAATCAACCCATATTAATAATGTGTCCCTTATATATGCACCTGATCTGTTAATAGTGACAGTTGAGTTTGTGCCTACCAACAAAGTTGCTATTTGCGATGTATAATCTGAATACCCATTTGTTCCAAGAGTTGGTGAATTATCTATAGCGTTTAATTTTACTCTGGATATATATCCAATTCCTGAATTTGTAGCCCCGGAAGTACAATATTGTGCTATTCCTGTTGTAGTTGCATTTCCGAATAAAGCAGGAATTTGGTAACAGTTTGACGCGGTATTATATTCATAAATTGCATAATAATAGTTCGTTCCGGAATTAAGAGCTGTTATGTTAACCATTGTTCCGGTTCCATTATATACTACAAAATTGCCTGTTCCCAATTGTGTCCCTGCACCAAAGTTACTGTTGGCCGTATACGTTGTTTCGTTATCGGGATCATAATTTACGGCGCTTCCTGCTCTGGCAATGACCATCACATTACTCCCATTCCCCCGTGTCCAATTTAGAGTCATCGAATTTTCTGTCAATGCCGTGGCAGAAAAGGAGGTTGCCTGTTTGGTTGGTGGAGTACACGATGAATATTCACCATAAGCTTTAATACATAAATCAGCTTTAGTAGTTTTGTCAGATCCTATTGCTGTCCAACTGGTTCCGGTGCTGCTTATCCAACACCTCCCGGTTTCTATTACAGAATTTGAATAACCCGCAACTATCGTTTCAATGGGTACAGGATAATTATAACCAATGGTATTGTAATAAACTTTGACATAAAAATCAGTATTCGCACTTACCTGAATAGGGGTTGTCAGATCGAAAGTATAATATCCTGGTAGATCACATGTCTTATCATTGATTGTACCCAATAAATTGCTCAGGGTTGTTCCATCAAAATCACGATAAACCTCGAACCTGACTGTAGCATTACTGGATTGAACAAACGTACTGAGCTTTTTCAAGGAATAGCTCTTATTCCCGGTCGAAAAACGTATCAGACCATAAGCTGTTTCGGCACTAAACCCCACAGCACTTGTGACACCAAGCTGGTCGTAATCAAACTGGGTAGAATTAGATACAACCTTGTTAATATTTCTGGTTGAAGTAACACTTGAATTAATCATTACATCGTTATACGAAACATAGAAAAAACCGCTCTCCCCCCATGAAGAGCCCCAACTGTTTTTTATAATCCAGGCGCCAGTACCTCCTGCAGTTACTTTATTATCATCCCATCCGACTAATAGAACTGCATGATTTGTTGTGATTGCAGATGAATTATAATAAGTGTAGTTTGATGGATTATAACTTGCATCATCCGCAAAATAAGTGGTGGCTATTGCACCATAGTCCAGGATAGCCTGTTTTATAATGTCGTTATTCTTTGGTAAATACCGTAAATCAGAAACCCAGAATTCAGGATGCATATAACCCTTACAACTTGTTTCACTATCAATATATGGGTCATTTAACTCAGATATCGGTCCTGACTTTCGTGCAAGATATGCAGATGACATACTTGTATTCCCGCCGGCACAAGAGGAAAACAAGAAACCATTGCATTCTTTTAAATTGTTTTCAGAAAGGTCGTATTCGCCTAAACCGAATTTTTTTGCATATGCTTCAATATTTGCCATTATAGAAAAAGTCCAGCAAGCACCACAGCTCCCCTGATCTTTAACGGAGGTTACCAATGACGTGCCACCTGTTCCGGCAGTTCTTAAATCATATTTAGCAGGTAATGTTGCCTTTAATACTTTCAGTGAAGTTTCCGAAAAATGAGGTAATATTGGTTCAGGAACTAAACCCAAACCATGACCACTTATATTTTGCTGTAGAGCTTTATCCCCACCACTTTTGAATTTAATAAACTCCGGATTAAGTGGAGCCATTTGTAGATTTTGCCCGTACAAAACCGAGCTGTAACAAATGAAAATACTTATAAGAAAAATTAGGAATAAAAAATTCCTGGTATAAAGTATTCCGGGTAAAGTTCTCTTCATATTGCTGATTTATATAGATTGCTGATTTATGTAAAAAAGTTAACGATAATACGGTATAAAGATCTGCATTTTATTTTGATAAAAGCAGGCAGACTCACGAATTATTGTATGAATTCTCCTTTATTTTGGATGAAATTCAAATTATTTTTAAAAGCATAAAATTTTTCATGATATGATTAATGTTTCCGAAGTTTGAACATTTCAAAAATAACCATGTTTAATGGTCATATAAGTTAAAAGAATGAAGAAAACAGGAATTTTTTATGGAGGAACCAGGAACGGCAATACGAAATCAGTTTCAGATAAACTTGCTGCTTTACTAAAGGTTTCTTCAGAAGATGTGATTAATATTGCAGATGCCAGTATCGAAACATTGAATAAATATGATCATCTGATATTTGGCACATCGAGTTGGGGGATAGGTGGAGCCCATTACGACTGGGAAAACTTTGTTGACTTGCTGATTGATGTGGACTTTAGCGGAAAGAAAGTAGCCATGTTTGGATTGGGCGATCAGAAAAAATACCCCGAGAGTTTTGTAGATGGAATGGGATTGATTTATTGCAGGTTAGGCGCCAAGGACAGTGTCGTTGGGTTTACATCTGTTGAAGGATATGATTATTATTTCAGCATGGCTGAACGGGAAGGCAGGTTCGTAGGATTGGCCCTCGATGATGACTCTCAGCCGGAATTAACTGTGCCACGTATAAAAGCATGGGCAGAGCAACTTAAAGTGGAGTTTAAAGGGTAACTTGAATTGAGGTTTTTTTTGTTTTTGGGTAAAACCCATCATCGTTATTGGTGGTGGGTTTTTTGTTTTTCAATAAATATGGATTTCGGAAATCTTAAAAGCAGTAATGAGGACAATGTAGGGAGGCCTTGTGGGTCTCCTGATCGGAAATGAAGATTTTTATTCATGACTGCATTGGAGACCCACAAGAGCCTCCCTACATTTTCTAAAATACTGTTGCCTTTGCGATTCAAATTACTTTTCAGCCGGAGTGCCATTGTCCGGCGTACAAGCCAAAAAGACCTCCCGGTCCTTGAGCAATGGCCTTAAACGATAGAGATCTTCAAGATTAATCATCCCGATCACAAAATTATGATCACGGCTTTTGTACGATTCATGGATATCGGTGAAAGGAATCAGATCAAGATCTTCTTTCAAACGGTAACGATAATAAATTTCGATTTGAATATTCCTGGTGTAATTTGTCTCTATCTGTTGAAACAACTTCTTGTATTCATACCGGTATTCATAAGAATTCGCTGAGATATCAGACAATACTGCAGATCCGGTTGGATGCCCACCGGCGCCTCTGCCATAAAAGAACTGCTTATTTGAAAAAGCAGCCTCAGCAATTACCCCATTATATTCGTTCTCAACATTGTACAGGAAATGTTCCTGCTTGATGAATTGTGGAATAACATAAGAAGCGATAGTAGAGTCGTTGATCTTTTTAACCGTTGGAACCAATTTTATCTTAAAACCCTTCTCTCGTGCATACTGCAGGTCAAACGTTGAAATAGAAGAGATGCCATAAGCAAAGATCTCTTCAGGATTGAGAAACAGTCCAAAGGCATGTAATGTGACGATAGCCAGTTTATCCCTTGCATCGAGACCATCTACATCGAGTGATGGATCAACTTCCAGGAAACCCAGAGCCTGTGCTTCCTGTAATACCGTTGCATAATCCCGGTTCTCGTTATACATCTTTGAGAGAACATAATTGGTTGAGCCATTGAAAATTCCCTTCACAGATAATAACATCTCGTTATCATAATACTCCTCAAGGTTACGGATAATAGGAATGCATCCACAGCAGGAAGCTTCGTATAACAATGAAGTATTGTATTTTTGCTGAAGTTCTATCATCTCGGGAAGATGCTGAGCAAGCATCTTTTTATTGGCCGAAACTACATTCTTGCCACTCATCAGTGATTGCTTCACGATGGAATAAGCCTCTTCCGGGTCGCTGATTAATTCAACAACAAGATTGATTTCAGGATCATCAAGGATCACGTTTTTATCGAAAGTAAAATGATCAGAACCTATCCGACGAGGTTTAGTTCTGTCTTTTACACAGATCTTTTTAATATCGGTCCGGAAACCCCGGCTGTTGAGCAATACGTCATGCAATCCCTGTCCCACACAACCATACCCAAACATCCCTATCTTTACTCTATTCTGCACGACCATTGCTTTTGCGTTTGTAAAATGATTTTATTGCGTGATCCAGTTTATCGTTCTCTAACAGAAATCCATCGTGACCATATAATGAATCGATTTCTTGATATTCTGCTCCCGGTGTCTGTGAGACATGCGATCTTACCTCTTCGGGAGTAAACAACAGATCTGAAGAGATGGCCAGATACAGAGTATGGGCCTTTACAGTTGAAAGTGCAGCTTCAATGCCACCACGGTTGCGGCCTACGTTATGACTGTCGAGCGCCTTGGTGAGGTACCAGTATGAATGAGCGCTAAACCTTTTGATCAGTTTCTGACCCTGGTATTGCTGATAAGAGCTGGCTTTGAAATCATCAGATTTATTGATGTCTGTCTCGGCCTGTGTCTTATTATAAGTGTTCTGATTGCGGTAACTCAACAGCGCTATCGAACGTGCTGCGGCTAATCCATTCTGCCCGGCATCTCTTTTTCTTTCAAAGAAAGTCGGATCGGCAGTCAACGCCAGCCGTTGTGATTCATTAATGGCTATACCCCATGGAGAGAAAACTGCAGAGGTGGCGATAATAAGAAGGTGTTTGATCAGCGTTGGGTTCATGATACACCATTCCAGAGATTGTTGACCTCCAACAGAACCACCAACGATAGTATGGATTCTCCTGATCTGCAAATGTGCTCTGAGTCTTTCATGCGCTTTGACCATATCGCGGATAGTCACCATCGGAAAATCAAGATAATAGGGCTCTCCGGTTGTCGGATTGATGCTCAGTGGTCCGGTAGTGCCATAGCATGAGCCTAAAATATTGGCACATACTACAAAATATTTTGATGTATCAAAAGTAAGTCCGGGTCCTACCATACCCGGCCACCAGTCAGCTGCATCAGAATTTGCAGTGAATGCATGGCATATCCAGATCACGTTATCGCGATCTGGATTTAAAGTGCCATACGTATGATAACAAATTTCAAGTTCGGGGAGTATCTTTCCGTTTTCCAGACAGAGGGGCTCGTCGAATTTTACTGTTTGAGAAGTTGTCATATTTGATTTAAGGCTTGTTCAAAGTCAGCTTTTATGTCTTCTATGTGTTCAATGCCAAGTGACACACGCAATGCATTTGGGAAAACCCCTGCACTGATCTGTTCTTCGGCGCCAAGTTGTGAGTGTGTTGTGGCAGCGGGCTGAATGATCAGGGTCCGGACATCTCCAACATTTGCAAGGTGGCTTACCAACTCCAGGCTTTCAACGACCTTCTTGGTGTCTTCGAGCGATCCCTTTACAGAGAATGCGAGTACTCCACCAAAGCCATTGTGCAGGTATTTCTTTGCTAACGCATGATTTTCATCGCCTTCCAGACCGGGATAGCTAACAGATTCGACTTTTGGATGTTTCTGCAACCATTTGGCAAGTTCCAGTGCGTTAGATGCAATGCGTTCAACACGTAAAGATAAGGTTTCCAGACCATGAATCAAAAGGAAGGAGTTAAACGGACTGATAGCAGGACCCCAATCTCTTAATCCTTCAACACGGGTCTTGATAATAAATGCAAGGTTGCCAAAAGTTTCAAAAAATTTCAGTCCATGATAACCTTCACTGGGTTCGGTGAGCTGTGGAAAACGACCATTGGCCCAATTGAAATTACCACCATCAACAATGACACCACCAATGCTCGTGCCATGACCACCGATCCATTTGGTAGCTGATTCAACAACGATATTGGCGCCATGTTTGAGGGGTTGTGCCAGATATCCTGCAGCTCCAAAAGTGTTATCAACGATAACCGGGATACCATATTTCTGTCCAAGTTTTCCGAAAGCTTCAAAGTCAGGAATGTTAAAACCGGGGTTTCCAATGGTTTCAAAATAGAAAGCTTTGGTCTTATCATCGATCAGTTTCTCGAATTCTGCCGGGTCAAGATTTGGACTGAACCTGACCTGAACGCCATATTTCTTGAAAGAAACTTTAAACTGGTTAAACGTCCCGCCATAGAGATAAGGGGCGGAGATGAAATTATCGCCGGCATCAACGATTGTGTTTAAAGCCAGAAACTGTGCCGAGTGTCCTGAAGCAGTTGCAAGTGCAGCAACACCGCCTTCGAGGGCAGCAATTCTTTGTTCGAAAACATCGGTTGTGGGATTCATCAGACGGGTATAGATGTTGCCAAACTCCTGCAGACCAAACAGACGGGCTGCATGATCTGAATCTTTGAATACATATGAAGAAGTCTGATAAAGAGGCACAGCCCGCGATAGGGTTGTGGGATCTGCTTGTTGATATCCTGCGTGTACCTGTAATGTTTCGAAACGATATTCTTTCTTGGTTCCCATGATTATAATTTTTTGTAGTAATTGAAAATAAATGATTGATGATATTTTGTTGTTTTTTAACAACAAATTCCGTGACTGCGAACGGATCGCAGCGTTGAGTCAGTACTTGCCGGAAGTAAAGCGCTGACTATTGCATTCGCATGCTACAAAAGGGGAAAACGGGGGAAACAGAATAGTTGAAAACAGAAGATGATCTGCTGGTTTCATTCTTAGAGCATAAGCTCTGCCAGATAGGGTAGGGGGTGATTGTCTTCATCCTTATAGTATTTTCTTTATAATCTCCGCAACGTGCGGATTAGGTTTTAGCACCTTTCAGGTTTTTGACCTGAGGTTGCTAGAGGTTCACAGAGCCTAATCTCTCCCCTCTTCTTTATAAATCAAATACCCTTTTTAAGGAGGATATTTCAGATTTTTGTGATTGCAAAATTATTACATTTTTAATTAAAATTTACAAAATGCTAAAAATATTTTAAGATATAATCTAAATAAGGATTTATGTTGTAGAAATAGAGCTATATATGATTTTAATATTTTAGTTCGATTAAGAATCTGTACGGTTAAGAAAATGTTTAAAATTGTCCGTAGGACATAAATATCAATAGAAAAATCATCATAATATACTTTTTACCCTCGGATGAAACAGAAAACAAAAGCCAGATATGAAACAGAGAAATAATCCATATAATTTGGATATGATTTAAGGGTACGCCGCACATTGGCCGCACATTCGCCCCACCTTCGCCGTACGTTCACCGTATAGCTTCATAGGGGCTATGTGCGGTGCGGGTTTGGGGTAGGCTCTTTGAAGGTGTGGTGTAAGTATATGTCATATCCAAATGTTCTCTAAGTCTTTATTGAGTGATATAGGCTTTAAGAAGGAATGATAACCAAAAATTCTTGAAAGCATTACCCGAACACGCTTTATCATAGCATTTTCAGTCAATATTTCACATGTAAAATTACAAAAGTTTGCTATAGAAAAGATGAAAGTTTGCTAATAAATCGACCATTCTTCAATACCAATCCGTTACCGTTCCTTGAATAGATGTCGAAGAATCATCAAAAAATGAGCGTTTCTATATGTCATATAAACCGAAATTTTGATAAAACTGTTGGCGTTGCGCCTGTTATTGTGTGCCTGTTAGGTTAATGGGGGTCAGCCGCAATTCATTTAGAAATCATGGCTGACCCCATTTTCCATTCTATTTTTAAGCCTTGTGTTAGCGATGGGTTTGTCTGCGCTGTGGCAACGTTACAAAATCCGGCAGCAATGGTCAGGAACAGAAATGGAATGGATTTGAGTTGTTTTTACATGGTATTCATATTAATAACCAACGATCGGATTACCCGAATCTGTTGTAGTTGAGGGGTTCATTTTTAATCCGGTAATTTTTAATGTATAGGCGATATCGCAAGGTGGTGTTGC
>Ga0209125_1000293_pt1 | contig 72942 bp, 59 predicted proteins | sample BarGraIncub1131A_FD_184503 | JGI IMG/M metagenome (GOLD analysis project Ga0209125, IMG submission 184503) | Arctic peat soil microbial communities from Barrow, Alaska - Barrow Graham LP Incubations 11-31A (SPAdes) (version 2) | ecosystem: Environmental > Terrestrial > Soil > Wetlands > Peat...
TGCACAAACAGCTTTTGCACTAACTGGCGATAGAGAAAAGGCAATAGCGGCAGGGTGCAATGATTATATTTCGAAACCGATTAAGAAAGATGAATTACTGGAGGTAATGCAGAGGTATTTTCAATAATACAGGAAGCTTAAAAGCAATTTACAATTTGAACACCGGAAACAAAGCAGCCCAATGCTGTCACTATTTCGTAAACCATTTTACTCATTTTCCCCGAAACCTCCCCTGTTTCGGGTTTTTCTTTCTCACCTAATCCATTGATGTTTATCATACCACACAAGGGGTTCTCTCTCCTACAATTTTGCACCAAGGTATTGATCGCATCCCCGAAAAGTCAAGGGTTGCTTCGACAAGTTCAACTACCGGTATTCTAATCGAAGCAATACTTCGTGCTAGTTCAGCTTTTAACTCGTAACCCGCACCATGTATCTCGCAACCCGTTAAAACCAGACATTCGCCCATTGACTTGAATCCGGTCTGCTCAATGGGTATTTGGCTCAAAATTAACAGGCGAGCCAGACCAGCCCTGAGCGTTGCCCTGAGTATATCGAAGGGGGAATCGAAGGGTGCCAAAATAAATCCGCCGGGCAAGCGGTGAAATCAAATGAAGTTTTTCGAGAATATCAAAACGTTGGATGAATTACGCAAGGAATACCGTCGCCTTGCTTTTTTGTATCATCCGGACAAAGGTGGTGACACAGCCATCATGCAGGTTATCAATGATCAATACGACCGGCTATCCAAAAAGCTGATCAACAGTAACGAAACCTTTTCTGAAGGGAGAAAAGAGTATGAACAGCAGGTTTCGGAAGAGATGCGCCAACGATTAGACCGGATCATTAGTTTGCCTGGAATTGTTATCGAACTGATTGGTTCCTGGATCTGGATTACCGGTAACACTTTTGCCGTAAGGGAAACATTGAAAGGAGAAGGGTACAAATTCTCACACCCAAAGTCGGCCTGGTACTGGCATAAAGGCGAATACTTTAAAAAGTCCGGCAAGCTGATGTCAATGGATGATATGCGTGATGCCTGGGGTTCTGAAAAAGTTGATTCTCAATATTCTAATCAAAATAATTTCATTCAGTAAAACTAACAGGCGTGCCAGACCAGCCCTGAGTTTATCGAAGGATGCCTATATAAGTCCTGAAGGCACAGGCAAATTACTATGACTTACAAAAACGATCCACGAATGATTATTGCGAAGTTTTCATCCACTTGTTCAAAATGCTGTGCAAAAATTAAAAAAGGTGAAGAAATATATTACTGGCCTTCTTCCAGAGAAGTATTTTGCCTGAAATGTGGCGAAGTTCCATATAGCCAGTTCAGGTCATCAGCAGCCGACGAAGATGCTTATAATGGATATGGTCCATGTGCATACTAAAAACTCCAGGGGCTTTTCGCCCCTTTTTTTGGTCACTCTTAAAAGATCAGGCTTTCCGGAAAAGACAGAGAAATTCTTGTTACACTCAAATTCCGTGCAAAGGTATTGATCGCCAGTCGGAAAAGTCAAGGGTTTGGGCTTTTTGGACGGGCTTATCAGAAACAACGCTTCGCGCTCGGTCAGTTTGGCCTTCCAGTCACTGAGTGGTTTGGTCACTGAGCTTGTCGAAGTGGTCGAAGTGGTCGAAGTGTGAGGAAGGTCAAACTGACATTCGCCCTTGACAAGAATCCGCCCGGCTCAATGATTTCTACCCGTAATTTAATTTTAACCGGCGTGCCAGACCAGCCCTGAGGAGATCGAAGGGTGCCAAAATGAGACTCCAAGGCAGGAGCAAAATATCATGGGTAAATCAAATATTGCAGAAAAAACAGTACTTGTTGCTGAAGTTAATGAAGTTGTAGAAGTTGCTCCGGTTTTGACAATTGTGAAAGACGAAGTCGAAGCGCCACGGAAACTGACCCTCGATGAAAGGATTCAACGGGTGGAAGATTTGTCATTGTTGATCGACAGGTGGAAAACGTTGAATGAATCACGGTGCAAGTTGCAAACCTTCCAGATCGGTGCCGATTCAATGAGCTCTTTGATCAGTTTAAGGGATGCCAACGGGAACGAGTTCAAAACATCCAACTCAGCAGTGATCACCTCTGTGATCGATGAAATGAAACGTACCCTGGATGTGAAAGTCCGTGATGTTGAAGAACAAATTAACCTTTAACCAAGAGTGGAGGCTTCGCCTCCATTTTTTTGTTCGCTAACTCCCAGCCCCTAGCATACTTTTGCTCCCAAATTAGCCTTTCGGCTTTTGGTTTCAGCTTATTGAGATCATCTGCCTACTAACCCGTTTTCTTCATTTTTGCATTTTTAGTTTTGATTAATATTCTGAGGTTTATCACTTCCCTTTGCCTGAATAATTTATGGCTGCCGATTTGTTTCCTTTCGTTAGCACAGCCTCAATTGGTACTATTTCAATGCCAATTCAAACACAATCAAAGCACTGACTGGTAACGACTCTATGATAATCTCAGGGTTTACCTGAGTAACCTTTCCCAGTGTGGATTTTCTACGGTTGACAGAATATTGACCCGTTAGTCAAAAATTATCTACAAAGATTTATTCTTTGATGCAAGGAAACCCGTCAATGAATTTTCCCGGCATATCCTCATTCCCTATGGTCATTCCGGTATTCCAGTTCCTTCATTGCCACCCTTCATCAGAATAGTCATCATGCAGAAATTTTTTTATAACTCAAAATTCAACATTATGACAACTTTTGAAAAGCATTACATCGGAAAAGGAACTAAGTTAGAAAACCTTGACATTATTAGAGTTGTATTACCAGCAGAGGGCCTTGATGCCGCAATGTTCGAAAAGAACGGAATTAAGTACCTCTCGTTTGAGGTGGCTAAACTGAAAGAAGCTGATAAATTCGGCAGAACTCACACTTGTTATTTCCAGACCAAGGTTTACAGTGACAATCCAGTTCAGGACGAACCAGTGAAACAAAAGAAGGCCGACAAAAAGAGTTCGAAAAAACAGGCTCAACCGGCTGAAGATGACCTTCCATTTTAGGTGAAACCAAAAGAAAGCCGAAAAGGCTTTTTTTTGTGTCACAAATTGAAAGAGTCATCATTTCAAGGTAAAATGTACCCTAAAAAAAGGCAACTGTCTGATTAATAATTTTATATTTGCTCACCAATTATTTTAGACGTGTAAATTATTGATAATTAAAAATTTTAAGAGATGACAAAAGCAGATATCGTTAAGGAAATAAGTCAAAACACCGGAATTGAAAAAGTGATAGTGGAAAAAGCTGTTGAAGCGTTTATGGAAGCAGTTAAAGATTCTTTAACCGAAGGCAGTAATATATATCTTCGCGGTTTCGGAAGTTTTATCGTAAAAAATAGAGCCGAAAAAACGGCGAGGAATATTTCAAAAAATACTACTATGATTGTTCCTGCACATGTCATTCCTTCTTTTAAACCAGCCAAAGAATTTGTTGCACAGGTTAAAGAACAAGTAAAATAACGACGATCACAATCAGAACAAAGGCCATACGATTGCAGAACGTCCGGCTCACTCATTTCAAACGCACGTCCGTTCCCGCTATCCTGATAAAGGATAGCTGCACTCCGCGCTAATTCACTCGTTCACCAAACAATCTTCATCGCCCCATGCGTAAGTTCTGGATTAACTCCCTGAATCAATTAATCCAGAACACACGCTAACCCATCGCACAGGACTGAAAAACACAGAGCCAGTTTTACTTATTTTATCTACCTGAAGCGGTTAATTCTTTTCCGGAAACTCTAATGGTTTCTAAACTCAAAATCCATTGGTGTTCGGAGCATCCCAATAAACCATTTCCAAAAGATCAGTTGATTCCCAAACTGCAAGGTCCCTGATTCCTTCGCGGCTGATTGTGTATGATTTCTGTTAATAAATCGTTCAGAAAAACACTAATAATAATAATTTATAGTCAATGTTGATTTTGTATCTTGCAAGGCAAAGAAATAAGTTGGTAATATCAAAACAATTGCTTTAAACAAAGGATGAAAATCCGCGCATCACGTTGCTTCTGGTAGGGTGATAAACAAATGACAGACAATAATGACATTTCAAAAGGTACTCGATAAATACCGCAAATCCGCTTTCTCCGAACGCGACAAAGGCAATAAGTTTGAACGCCTGATGCAGGCTTATCTGCAAACCGATCCAAAATACGCATACTTATTCAGGAACGTTTGGCTCTGGAGCGAATTCCATGGAAAGAATGATCTGGGAGGACAAGATACCGGAATTGATTTGGTGGCCTTAACCCAGGATGGAGATTATTGGGCCATTCAGTGTAAATGTTTTCAGGATGATACCTATATTGATAAAGCTGCTGTTGATTCCTTTCTCTCTACATCAAGCAGGGAATTCAAGAATGAAAACTTTCAAACGGTCAGCTTCGCCCATCGGCTTTGGATTTCGACAACCAATAAATGGGGCGCAAATGCTTCTGAAGCCATCCGGAACCAAAATCCACCAGTTTCCAGGATCAACCTTTATGATTTGCAGGAATCTCCCGTTGATTGGGGTAAATTGGCTATTGGTATCACCGGCGAACTTTCCAGAACCACCAAAAGAGATATAAAACCGCACCAACAAAAGGCATTAGATCTTACAAATAACTATTTTAAAACGAGCGACCGGGGCAAATTAATTATGGCTTGCGGCACAGGCAAAACCTTTGCATCGCTCCGTATTGCTGAAAAAGAAACAGATGGAAAGGGATTAATTTTGTTTCTGGTTCCGTCTATTGCGCTCATGGGACAAACACTCAGAGAATGGACTTCTTTTGCGGTGGAACCGATCAATGCCATTTGTATTTGTTCCGACCCCGAAGTATCCCGAAAAAAGTCGAAGAATGAAGATTCTGACAGTTTTAGTATCGTTGATCTGGCTTTGCCTGCTTCGACCAATGTAAAAGACATCATTCATCAGTTTAAAAGCCTCAACCCCAACCTCTCGCTAAAAGAGAGGGGAGCTGGCATGACAGTTGTTTTCTCGACTTACCAATCCATTGAAGTTATTGCCCGTGTTCAAAAGGAGCTGGCAAAACTTCCCCCTTTCGGGGGGATTGAGGGGGGCTTTATTTTTGACCTTATCATTTGCGACGAAGCACACCGCACAACTGGAGTTACGCTTGATAATGACGATGAATCTGCCTTTATCAAAGTACATGACAATGATTTTCTGAAGGCACGAAAAAGGCTTTACATGACGGCAACGCCCCGCTTATACAGCAATGATGCCAAAGATAAAGCCGCGCAGGCCGAAGCCATTCTTTGCTCGATGGATGATGTTTCGCTTTACGGCGAAGAAATTTACCGTATCGGTTTTGGCGAAGCTGTTGAACATGATTTGCTTACCGATTACAAAGTACTGATCCTTACCCTGAGCGATAAGGATGTGCCACCGGCAGTTCAGCGGATGATTTCAAACAACGACAACGAAATTAACAGCGACGATGCCTCCAAACTGATTGGGTGCATCAATGCCTTATCGAAACAAATATTGGGAGATGAAGGGATTATTAAAGCAAGCGATCCTGAACCGATGCGCCGGGCAGTGGCTTTTTGCCAGAATATTGCCGTGTCTAAAAAAATAACCGGCACGTTCAACAGCACCACCGAAGTTTACCTCAATTCGTTGCCTGAAACTAAAAAGGAACAAATGGTATCGGTGGCTTCGCTTCACATCGACGGAACCATGTCGGCACCAAAACGGGACGAACTGCTGGGCTGGCTGAAGGAAGGTGGCAACGATGCCAACGAATGCCGGATACTGACCAACGTTCGATGTTTGAGCGAAGGGGTGGATGTGCCGTCGCTGGATGCCGTGTTGTTTCTTTCTGCCCGAAACTCGCAGGTTGATGTCGTTCAGTCGGTTGGCCGTGTGATGCGGAAATCGCCAGGTAAAAAATATGGTTATATCATTATTCCGGTTGTTGTACCTTCGGATATTGAAGCCGACAAAGCATTAAATGATAACGACCGCTATAAAGTAGTGTGGACAGTACTCAATGCACTTCGTGCACATGACGACCGTTTTAATGCCACGGTTAACAAGATTGAACTCAACAAACAACGCCCCGAACAGATTTTAGTAGGCCGCCCCGATTATACTTTTGATGACGATGGAATGCCTGTTGCTGCCGAACCAAATGCCCCGGGATATGGTAAAAATGCGACTCTCAATCAACAATTGGCCATACAATTTGAGCAACTGCAAAATGTGGTATTTGCCCGGATGGTTCAAAAGGTAGGCGACCGCCGTTATTGGGAGCAATGGGCCAGGAATGTTGCCGAAATTGCTGAACGTCAGGTGGAAAGGATTAACCGCCTGATTTCGGAGGACGGAGAGCACAAAAAGGCATTTGAAGAATTTTTGGGTGGGCTACAGAAAAACATAAACCCGTCGATTACGCATCAGGAAGCGGTTGAAATGCTTTCGCAGCACATCATTACCAAACCGGTATTTGAGGCGCTGTTTGAGGGATATTCTTTTGTACAGAACAATCCGATTTCCGTTTCAATGCAAAAGATGCTCGACCTTTTGGAAGCACAAACCATTGAAAAGGATACCGAAACGTTGCAAAAATTCTACGATTCGGTTAAGATGCGGGCAGCTGGTATCGACAATGCCGAAGGCAAACAGCGCATCATCATCGAATTGTACGACAAATTCTTTAAGACCGCTTTCCCGAAAATGGTTGAAAAACTGGGTATCGTTTATACCCCGGTCGAAGTGGTCGATTTTATCATTCATTCGGTGGAAGATATTCTGCAAAAAGAGTTCGGTCGTTCCATTTCCGACGAAAATATTCATATTCTCGATCCGTTTACCGGCACAGGAACCTTTATGACCCGCCTGTTGCAAAGCGGTTTGATTGATCAAAAAGACCTTTTACGCAAATACACCCAGGAACTACACGCCAACGAAATCGTTTTGCTGGCTTATTATATTGCTGCGGTAAACATCGAAAATGCGTTTCACGACATGATCATGGAGTCAGAGCGCGACTTAAAGTCGCACCCTGACTATATACCGTTCGATGGCATTTGCCTTACCGACACTTTCCAATTGGGCGAATCAGACGGCAGCGACAAAATGTTTTCGGAAATGTTTCCTCAGAACTCCGAACGTGTAGCCGCACAAAAGAAAGCACCTTTGCGGGTGATTATAGGTAATCCGCCGTATTCGGTAGGTCAGAAATCGGCAAACGACAATGCGCAGAACCAGAGCTATACACATTTGGATAACCGAATTGCCAAAACTTATGCTGCTGAAACGGATGCCACCAATAAAAATTCATTGTACGACTCTTACATCAAAGCATTTCGCTGGTCATCCGACCGTTTGGACAAAGAAAATGGCGGTATTATTGCTTTTGTTTCCAATGGTGCATGGTTGGATGGAAACAGTGCCGATGGTTTCCGTAAAAGTCTCGAAAAGGAATTTTCGGCTATTTATGTTTTCAATTTACGTGGAAATTGCCGGACACAAGGCGAAATGCGGCGAAAAGAGGCTGGCAATGTATTTGGACTTGGTTCACGGACACCAATTGCCATTACGCTTTTGGTGAAGAATTCCAAGCAGCCAAAACAAAAAGCTACGATCCATTATCATGACATCGGTGATTACCTGAATCGTGAAGAAAAATTGGAAATCCTGAAAAAGTTCAGATCTATTGGAAACCCTGAAATGGTTTTAGAAACACTGAAACCCAACGAACATGGCGATTGGCTGAACCAACGAAATGATGTTTTTGGAAGCTTTATAGCCATCGGTGATAAAGATGATACTTTGAACAAGACTATTTTTAATCCACTTTACAGTAGAGGAGTTGCATCCGCTCGCGATGCCTGGTGTTATAACTCTTCTGAAAGTAAACTCGAAAATAATATCCAAATAACTATTAATTTTTATAATGCTCAACGTGAAGCGTTTATTGAAGCAAAAAAAATAGATCCACTGCTAAATATAGATGATTTCATTTCCTATGATTCATCAAAAATTAGCTGGAATAGGGGATTTAAACAAGATTTGAATAGAGTCAAAATTTTCGGTTTTGAAAGAAACAGAATCTTTCAAGGAAATTACCGTCCTTTTTTCAAGCAACATCTCTACTTTTCGCGAGAATTGAACGACATGATTTATCAAATGCCTAAACTTTTCCCTAAATCTAATATTCAAAACAAAGTGATTTGTATTTCAGCAGCGGGTTCATCTAAAGATTTTTCGGTTTTACTTTCAAATTGTGTTCCTGATTTGCATTTTATTGGTGATACTCAATGCTTCCCTCTAAACTACTATGAAGAACGCCCGAAATCAAGTCCTACCTTATTTGATGTTGCGAATGAAGACGAATTGATCCGTCGTGATGGTGTTTCGGATTTTATCCTCACCCAAGCCCGGAAAGCCTACGGAAATATGGTGAGCAAAGAAGATATTTTCTATTATGTCTATGGTTTTCTGCATAGTCCGGAATACCGCATCCGGTTTGCCAACGATTTAAAGAAAATGTTACCACGTATCCCTTTGGTAGACGATGCCAAAGATTTCTGGGCATTCAGCAAAGCCGGGAGAAAATTGGCAGAACTGCATATCAACTACGAAACGGTTCCGGTTTTTGAAGGTGTAAGGGTAGTTCAGTCAGGGCTTGACTTCGAGTCAAACCCTGACTACTATCGCATTGAGAAGATGCGTTTCCCCCGAAAAGATCAAAAGGATACCATTTTCTACAATGGCCAAATAACCATCGAAAATATACCTGCCGAAGCATACGAATATGTGGTGAACGGCAAAAGTGCCATCGAATGGATTATGGAACGCTACCAAATAACCACCCACAAAGAAAGCGGCATCCGCAACGACCCCAACGACTGGGTCACCGAAGTGGGCAATCCACGGTATATACTGGATTTGCTGTTAAGCATTATCAATGTAAGTGTACAGACTGTGGAAGTGGTGAAGGGATTGCCGGAGGTGAGGTTTTGAAAAGATGAAAATCAAATGGTTTTATTATGAATATAAACATAAATAGTTTAGAAGAGAAACATACTGCTGATAGTAAGTCAATTGGCTTTGATTATCAATTCTATTACTTTTTATTTCTTGCCCTTGATTTAAATCCGGGAGAATCTTTAGGTTTTGAGGTTCGTGATGATATTCACATTGAAAAACCTAATGGTGATGCAGTATTGCTTCAATTGAAGCACTCTGTTCAGAGATCGTCAAAAAACGAAATTCAAAATTTGACTGAAAGAGACGCTGATTTATGGAAAACGATCAATAACTGGATTCAGTTTATTAATAATTCAGCTAATAAATGGGAATACGTAAATCGAACTTCTTTTAAATTAGTAACAAACAAAAATGATGATAATAATGAATTTATATCAAAACTTAAGGATGTAAATTTGGAAGTGATTTCTCAAAACGAATTCACTGAATATTTGAAAGGCTTATTAAAAAATACCCAAAGTGATGATATTAAGCTTTGTATCACGAATCTCGTAAAGTTAAATAAGAAAATATCTAAGAGATTTTTATCTAATTTAGAGATCGTCACAAATGTTGGAGGAATAATTCAGATAATAAAAGATCGAATACGAAAGCGTATTTTAAGAATAGAAAGGGTTGATGCTGTTTATGATTCCCTTTGTTCAAATGTTCAAACGGAGAAATATCTACAAATACTTGATCGAAATAAATTTATAATAACATTTGACGAATTTGCTTCGAAATTTGGCAGATGCTTTGATGTTGGTTTCAATATGGAAAAATTACCGGTACGGGAAATAGAAATAGTACTCCCTGAAAATCTTGAATCACAAATATTTATTCAACAGTTATTGGATATTGGTGATATCTGGTCTGGTAGTCAAGATATAGTTGAATATACAACCCACATGTTAAAACTACATAATCACTTAAAATATTGGGAAGAAAATAATTTTTTATTAAGAAGTGATAGAATTTATTTTGATGAAAACTCAATATCTATTTGGAAAAATGTTTTTAAAGAGCATTTTCATGAAGTACAAAGAAAGATTTTACAAGGTACAAATGCTGATCAACTTGAAGAAGAGATTAGAATTGCGGCATTAAGATGTCTTAACGATATTAGAAAAAATATGCTTTCTATTAATAGTACCGATTTAGGATCAGACTTAAGTAATGGACATTTCTATAAACTTTCAAATGAACCCCAAATAGGATGGCATTATCAATGGCAAAAAAAATATAAGAAATGAAAGAACCATATTATGTATATAACAATGAGGCAATCTCCTCGCTTATTTTGATGTCGGTTGTTAAACAGCTAAATACGATTGATATAGTTCGTTTATTTTTAATACTACCATGTTTGTTAGATGATAGATTTGTGAATTATGTAGCTAGAACAAATAACCAATCATCATTTTCTACTATTCTTAAAGAAAAAGCAAATCTATTTGTTAATTTCAATCAGCGTTATCTTGAATTAATGCCAATTGCGATTAACTCAGTTATGATATTAAAGCAATGTAATCTGCTAACAATCAAAATCAATTGTATAGAAATAATAGAATCTGGCGACCTGAATAATCCTTTACTAGATGTAGGAGAGAGGCTTCAAAAAATAATCAGAATCATCCCTCAATTTATAGAAATGATTGCTCCTTATAACACATTACAATTATACAAATTTTTAAAAGTTCAATTATGAAATTCTATTTGAAAGAGATTAGAATTTGGTTTAGGAATAATCATAAACCAAGATCATTTGAATTTCTCCCTAACAAAATTAACGTTATTACAGGAGATGCAACTACTGGAAAATCAAGCTTTCTAAGTATTATTGATTATTGTCTATTGTCTCATAAATCAAATATCGTTGAGAAAATAATTAATGAAAATATTGATTGGTACGGCATATCATTTAGGTTGGGCGATAAAGAATATTGCATAGTTCGCAAAAGTCCTCGAAAGTCAACTGTTTCATCCGATGTGTTCTTTTTAGAAGGAAATGTTTTCCCTGAAAGTCCCCAAAGTAATAGTGATATAAATGAAGTAAAAGCATTTCTTGACAAAAAATTTGGTATAACTGATGAGTTGCGTTTCCCATTTGGTAAGGAAGGTGGTGAAGCAGATTTTTTATTGTCATATAGATATTTTTTACTTTTCAATTGTATAACAGAAGACATCATTGGAACATCCAGAAATTATTTTGACACTGATTTCTTTGGGAAGGAAGAGTATGAGAAGGCTCTAAAACATATTTTTCTTATGATTATTGGTGTTGATAATATGAAAAATATTAAAGCCAAAGAAAGGATAAAAGAAATTGGAGAGGAAATTCAAAAAATTAATTCTCAAATCCAAAGGGCTCAAAAAGCAGAAAGTGCTTTCAATAAAGGTATTAATAACTTAATTAATAAATGTAGAGAATTTAATCTCGTAAGTTCTGAAGATGCCATTGAATCGACTGAAGATTCTTTGCTTATATTAAATTCAATTATTTCTGAATATAAGCAACTGGCAAATAATGAGAAAGTATTCAATGAGTTAGATATTCTCAATAAAAAGAAGAATACGATTAGATATAGAATTAACTCTTTTCAGAGATTTAAAAAAGAATATGAAGAGTATCGAAAAAATCTTGATAGTTATGCCGATAGCTTAAAACCTATCGAATACTTGAATGCCAATTTTTCTAATTTGATTCAATCCTATGAAACAAAAGCTTTTCTTGATGTACTTGAGAATTCTTTAAAAACAATCAAAGAAAGTTATTCTCCTAATAAAATTGAATCATTTGCATTTTCTGTACAATTAAGAGAATTACAAAAAGAGTTGGAAATTGTAGAGACAGAAATCAAATTATTACCTGCAATTAAAAAACCCTTCAATTCTGAAGCAAATAAATATATTTTCATCGGTGAGATTAAGTCAGCATTAGCAAATCTAATGGTTCAACGAAAAGACAAAAAAGAAATTGATAATAACATATTAAATAAATATAATACAGAGCTTATCACTCTAAATGCTATCCCGATCGATTCTGACGAAGTTAAATTCTTAATGACGACTGCTTTAAATAAAAGTATTAAAAGAAACTTTGATCAAATAACGTCAATGGCCACATATCAGGATTATGATGTGCAATTTTCTGAAATAGATATGATATTGAGGTTAAAAAACCCACAAGAAATTTGGCCAATTGAAAGTGTTGGAAGTAAATCGAACTACATGTTTATGCATTTATGCTTTTTCTTAGGATTGCACGAACACATGATAAATGTGGGACAAGAACACGTTCCTCAATTTTTATTCATTGATCAACCAAGCATACCCTATTATTCCGGTGATAACATTAAAATGTCTAACAATGATAGGGTTAAGCTTTTAGATGCATTTAATCTTCTAAATTCTTTTATTGACTATATTGTTGAGAAAAAAAATAATGATTTTCAGATATTTATGGTTGAACATGCGCCTAAGGAATATTGGATTGAGAATGAATTGAAAAACTTTCATACAGTGGATGAATTTATAAATGGAAATGCTCTGATCCCCCACGATGTATACAACGATTAAACTGGAATATGAAAATATCAATTAATAAAATTCACAAACTTGTTATTCACCAAGTTGGTAATAAATTGAATGAAGATGGTGTTAGATTTTCCAATTCGGAAACCTCATTTATCAATGTTGAAGACAGCATACTGAAACTTGTTAATGCGAGTTTCAACTTCGAGGAACTTTATTGTTTCTATTTTACTCCATATCTGAATTTAAATCCAATTTATCAATTTTCATCTTCAATATTTGACGATGTGGCTTTATTATTAGATCAATCGCAAAATGCTGCACGTTACTTATATGATAATTCACTTCATCCGAAAATAAAAGGTGGTGAGTTTTATACCGTTTATTTCAAAGATTGTATTATTGATGGAGAAAAGGTAGATGCAGTGGGATTGTTTAAATCAGAAAACAAAGATACTTTTTTGAAAGTATATCCTTCGGGTGATGGGTTTGAGATAGAGAGTGAAAAAGGGGTGAATATCAATAAACTGGATAAAGGTTGTTTGATTTTCAATACCGAAAAAGAAAACGGATATGTTGTTGCAGTGGTAGATAATACCAACAAAGGAGCCGAAGCACATTATTGGATTGATGATTTTCTGCATGTACGACCACGCAAAGATGAATACTATGACACACAAAACATTCTCTCGCTTTGCAAAAACTTTGTAACCAAAGGTCTTCCCCAGCAGTTTGAGGTTTCCAAAGCCGATCAGGTGGATTTTCTCAATAAATCAGTTCAATTTTTCAAAGAAAAAGAGAGTTTCGATATGGCGGAGTTTGCCAGCGAAGTAATTGAACAACCGGATTTGATTAAAAGCTTTAACCAATACAAATCTGACTTTCAAAAAGAGCGGGAGATTCAGATTTCCGACAACTTTCCGATCTCAGAATCTGCGGTTAAAAAGCAAGCCCGTTCAATTAAAAGCATCATCAAACTGGATAAGAATTTCCACATTTACGTGCATGGTTCCCGCGAATTGATTGAGCAAGGAGTAGATGAGCATGGACGGAAGTTTTACAAAATATTTTATAAAGAGGAATCGTAAGTTTTAGATTCTGTAACTATTTGATGTTGATTTTGTAAATTAAAATTTAATGTTAGTCACTATGTTGACATCTGAAGAGATAAAAGTTCTGGTAAATAGTGGTGAGGGCTACAATGTGGATTTCAAATTGAAGGTTCCGTCCAAGGTAAGGGAACTTTCAGAAGAAGTATGCGCATTTGCAAATGCCGCTGGAGGTTACCTTTTAATTGGGGTTACAGATAAAAATGAGATTGTTGGCCATGCGATAGACAATTCCAAACGATCTGCGATACAGGATTCAATCCGGGATATTTCGCCTGCTGTTCACACCAGCATTTATTCTGTCGAGGTAGATGGTAAAATGGTGTGGGTGATTGATGTGCCATCGGGTAAGAATAAACCTTATGTGCTTTCGGGAGCCATCTATGTGCGTGAGGGTGCAAATTCCCAGAAGCTAACTAAAGTTGAAGAGATGAGGGATTTCTTTCAACAAAGCGACCGTATCTATTATGATGCTACCCCTTGCCCAAAGTTTGATATTCGTAATCAAATAGATGATAGTAATCTTAAAAATTTTCGTGATGAATCCCGGTTAAATGAAAGTATTTCAAACGAGCAGATACTCGAAAATTTGCAAGTGTTTGATGATAACGGAGTAATAAAAAGAGGTGGTGTTTTGTTTTTTGCGAAGCATCCGGAAGACATGTTTTTTCAGGCAATCGTACGATGTGTTTTATTTAAAGGTACAACAAAGGTGCATATCATTGATGATAAAACTTTTGGTGGTCCTTTATACCTGCAATATCAGCAAGCAATGGCATGGGTACAGAGTAAATTGCAGGTTGCATATTTGATTGAGGGAGCCGGTCCCCGTAAAGAGATATGGGAAATTCCACTCACTGTTTTTAAGGAAGCAATTATTAATGCACTCTCGCATCGTGATTATTATGAACAGGGTGCAACCATCACAATCGAGATGTTTGATAATCGGGTTGAAGTGTCGAATCCGGGAGGCTTGTTAATGAGTGTGAAAAAAGATTTTGGGCACAAGAGTATGTCACGCAATCCGCTTATATTCGGTTTATTTACCCGTATGCACCTGGTAGAACATATTGCTTCGGGCATACCACGGATGCGTGAAGCAATGAAAGAAGCTAAGCTGCCAAAACCTATTTTCCATACAGATGGCATGTTTACAGTAATATTTGAACGACCCAATCAAGAATTAGTGTCGATTGAGGCAAGCACTACAAAAGCATTATCTAAGAATCAATTGGCAATCATACTGTTAATGAAAGAAAATAGTCATATTACCCTGACGGAAATAGAAAAAACGTTAGATCTCAGTAAAACTACTGTTTATAAAAATATTAAACACCTCAGAGAGCATGGTTATATTGATCGAAGTGGCTCTGACAAAACAGGTAATTGGGTTATTTTGGTAAGTGAACTGTAAAAGAGATGTAAAAGTACTGTAAAAGAGGTGTAAGAGTATTGTAAAAGTACTGTAAAAGAGGTGTAAAAGAGGTGTAAAAGAGGTGTAAAAGATTTGCATATAACCGCTAAAGTATTAGTTTTAAGATAAATGGTCACTGAATTGATTAAGGTTTTTTTTCAAACATCTTCTACAACAAAAGTTGATTCGCTGTCTTTTGTTTGAATTTTTTATCCTCAAAATTCAGCGATTTTCAGCATTGAAAGTTTCATGTAAACTTCATTCAAAGAGGTACATCTCTCACTCAATTTTTCTCAAATTTATTTCCGCATTCCGGAAAAGTCAAGGGTTGCTTCGAATCTCTCCGAGTGCTCCTTTCGACTGCTTTGCGCTCAGGGAGCGGCGGTTGGTGAGCTTGTCGAACCGAAGCAACACTTCGTGCTTGGTCAAAAACCTAACGCCCTTCGACTGTTTCACGCTCAGGAACCGTTAGGTTTTATGACATTCGCCCTTGACTAGAATCCGGTCTGCTCAATTTGGTTTTGGCTCAAAATTAACAGGAGAGCCAGCCGAAAAAAATCCTTAGGGCAGAGGTGACAAACAATGCAAACAAATTTATTTACTCCACGTGAACTGTTTAATTCAACCTTGTGTGAAATCGAAATCAGTTACAAACCAAAGTACAAAGCATCCGAATTGCCAAAGGTGGTTACTTCTGCCGATGCTTACGGTTACTTAAAGGATGTTTTCCCCAGCCTGGATTACAGGGAATACTTCTACATCCTTTGCCTGAACCGAAATAACAAAGTATTGGGATACTGCCAGATTTCAGCAGGAGGTTTATGTGGCACAATTGCAGATGTTAGAATGATTATGCAAACAGCCTTAAAATCAAATGCTTGTAGTTTAGTCTTGAGTCATTGCCACCCCTCGGGAAACCTGGTACCCAGTGAAGCTGACAAAGATTTGACCAAGAAGATCCGCGAAGCTGGCAAAGTTCTCGACATCGCGGTATTGGATCATCTGATTATTACTTCAGAATCTTACTTCTCCTTTGCTGACGAAGGATTATTTTAGAAAATGGCTTCGGCCATTTTTTTTTCGTTAAATAAATTAGGCTCCCATATTTCTTCCCTTTATCCTGGTTTAACAAACTACAGAGAGAGCTTTTCTTCTATCAATTAGATCCCAAAGGTATTTGCGCATCCCGGAAAAGTCAAGGGAGCTTTTCTCCTTCCGGAAGGGAAATGAAAAGCTTGCTCCGCACTCGGTCACTTTCTCGCTTCACTTCAAAACTGACATTCGCCCATTGACAAGAATCCGGACTGCTCAATCTGGTGTGGGTTCAAATTAACAGGCGAGCCAGGAGCCAATATAAATCTGTAGGGCAACAGTGAAACAAAATGAATGATTTTTCAGATTGGGAAGTAATCGACACTTACAGCACCAGACAGGCTGTGGAAGATGGATTTTTAGTCCGTGTCGACCAAAAGATTTCAAAAGAGGCAGGTATTAAGTATCCGGTTTATCTGACCCGTGCGGTTTGGGATAAATACGTGGAACTGCCGGAAGGTTTTGAAAATGTTCAGGATATGGACGGACGGCTTTGGGACATACTTTTCATGTTCATGTTTGCCGCCAGAGCATGTAACAAGGCAACACTGATGTATAAACTGAATGTGGTGCTTGCTGACAAAGGCGATTGGGAACCAAACGAGAAACTGGATACTGACCTGGATGGTGACCGGAATACGCGGCTGGTAACCCTCAAATCGGTTATTCAGGCACAGGATTTTGACGATCCATCACCGGCAATTTTTATCATGAAACCATCGGAGGATTAATCATGACGCGGATCATCAAACTTCAGCCGAATTACAGGCAGGGAAAATACGCAAGTATGCCTAAAGTAGTTCCCAAGCTTACATTGACCGGAAACTGGCTTCAGGAAGCTGGGTTCCATCCTTCCAAACTCATACATGTTGCTGTTTCCGATGGCAAACTTGTAATCACTTCAGTAGAATAAACAAATAACAGGGTGTGCTTGAAACCCTAAATAAGCCTGGAAGGCACCAGCAATTTACCTATGCTTGAATTAGATATACAAACAACAGATCGGTTATTAAACGGAATTCTATGGACACTTGGTCCTTATCTGGATGAAAAAGGAGCAATACTGGAACGTCCGTGGTTGTTCGAACTGGCCGAAAGCTACAACGAAATTGTAAGTATGCTTCCAGCTCATTGGAAACTAGAACATCATCAATTTTTACACTACGATTAATCAATTAAAAAACAATTTATCATGGATTATTTAGTCTTAGGCTCAAACGGTTTTGCCCAAATGGGCGATTCGGCATTTTACAACAAACTGAAAATTGAAATGCGGGTACTATTGGATTACTTTCACCGGAATTTTCCCATTCCACAGAAATTTAAAACAATGACTTACTATGCTGTTAAAACGTTTCATCACGATTTTGGCGATTACCAGGAGATCGTTCTGTGGTATGATCGTGATTATATCGATTCTTTGGAAGATTCTGAAATAGTTTAATACCCCCCATTCTTTGTACCACTAGACTCACTTTCTTAGTTGAAGTTCAGAAAGTGATTTTATCTTTGTTCCATCAGGTGAAACGTAAAAAGGCTCTGCTGGCGAGCAACCTTTCAGGGATAACCTGATTCTGTGAGAATGGGTCCTGATAATAAACTGTCAGGACTTTTTACGAACATTCTTTCAGACCCATGCCTTAAAACAAACGCATGGCGCGAAGCGGCAAATTACGCCACTTTTTTGTAAAGAGATGCAGGTATGCACCTTTCAATTCCCTGATGTGTCTTTTTATTATTATAGTAATCAAAGAACTTTTCCAATCCTTTATAGAGTTCTGTTCCATTATTGGCCGGACAAATATATACATAATCACGTTTAGTGGTTCGCCAGAGATGCTCAATATAAATATTATCTGTTGCCCGGCCCCTGCCATCCATACTTATTCGAATGCCTTCTTTTTCAACATATTCTGTCCATAATGGGCAGGTAAACTGGCTTCCTTGGTCGGAGTTGATAATCTCTGGCCTGCCATGATGACTTATTGCCGTTTTTAGCACTGACAGACTATTTTCAGCATCCAGACTATTGAATACGTCCCAGGCAACGACATACCGGCTGAAAACATCAATGATTGCAGTAAGGTACATAAACCCTTTTTCCATAGGGATATATGTTATGTCGATTTCCCATAACTGGTTGGGCCTGCCTATTTTCAACCCACGGATCAAATAGGGTCTGATATACTTTGCATGGCCTAATTTGCTTAGGTTCCGTTTGGGATATATGGCCATGATGCCCATTTTGCGAAGTAAACGACGAACACGTTTAGTGTTCATAACAATGCTCAAAGTGATCAAAAAATCTTGCATCTGGAGTACTCCGTGCGTAGGATGTTCAAGAAATTCTTCATCCATCAGGCGCATGGCCCGAAGGTTTTCTTCACTCTCACCAACTGCTCCATAGTAAATATTGCTCCGTGAAACATCTAATAACTCGCATTGTTTCCTGATGCTAAAAAGCTTGTTGGCAGCTATATAACTTTGAAGTTCTTTCATAGTCCGGCCTTTCTTGAAATTTTTTTTAGCCAGTCGCGTTCCATTTCGAGTTGTCCAATTTTGGCAAATAAACGCTGTTTTTCATCTTCAGAATCATCCTCTGGAGATTTGGTCTCAAAAATTTCTGACGAGCGATCTAATAACTCTTGTTTCCACCTCTTGATCATATTCGGGTGAACCTCAAAACGCTTCGACAACTCAGCCAAGGTCTCGCGTTCTTTGAACGCTTCTATAGCAACTTTGGCTTTAAAAACCCCTGTAAATACCCTTCTGCTTTTTTTCATAATTACTGGTAAATTTATTCGTTTTTTCAACTTAACCAGTGGTCTGATTTCCGGGGAGTATTATAAAAAGATCAATCTGAAATTCACAGCATATAGTAAAAACCTAAAACAAAACCTTGAAAACCTATTCACCGAGCTCAACCGGATGGATTTCATCACCAGTAAGCAAATGTATAATGATGCCCTTAAGTTGTTTCATATTGAAATCAAGACCGTCCAGAAAGGACATTTAATATTTGTAACTGATGGAAATGGCAACCCGGTTCGTCATCCGATTAAAATGTCAGATTTTGAAGAAAGGCCGAGGTATTTTCTGTCTGAACATCTGATTTTAGGTCAACATTCGGTGAAGTGTGCTGATTATGAACTAACTATGGAGAGATGTGGAGTTTTAAAATCATTGGTTTTAAAAGGACTCATCCGACAGTTGCACACTCAAAAGGAAGGAGAAGACCAACGCAGAAACAAACAAAAATTACGGTTACAGAAAAAGAAAGGAAAATGGAATAAGCTATGACTTAACTTACAACTTACAAGATTATATTTTACAATAAATTCAAACACCTTATTGCGATCAAGATTTTTTCGGCTGTTTGCTAAGTAGGAATTGCATTCAACCAGTATTTTGCTGCTACTTAATTCTTAGTTCATCAACTTGAACAGAATTTGTACCTATTTAAACATTTTGTCACACCTCCAATTTTCCACAAACTGTATTTTTGGAAAATTGGAATACCCTTAAAAAAAGATTGAATACAAAACTGATGAATTACTAACTACTTAATAAATAAATTTAAAATGAAATCATTTTTGAACACACTATTGGGTTTGTTTTTTGCAGGTGTTCTATTTGCATGTAATAGTGTACATTCTCCGTATGATGCTACCATTAACGGGAAAGAGATTCTTACCCCGGTAGCAGGGAATAAACCTCAAATTAATGGCGCAGCAATTTTTGGAGTACGCCCCGGTAAGCCAATATTTTACCATATCGCGGTTTCGGGTGTAAAACCGATAAATTATTCAGCCGAAGGATTACCTGAAGGCGTGCAGATTGATGCCAACACCGGCTGGATAACTGGCCGGGCTCCTCTTACAACCGGAAATTATGAAATTACATTGCTTGCCTCAAACAGTAAAGGCAGAAAAAAAAAGAAACTCACGGTGAGTGTTGGTGAAACCATTTGTCTTACACCCCCAATGGGCTGGAACAGTTGGTATGTACAATCGGAAGGCATTAGTGAGCAAGCCATTCGTGATATGGCTACCGCTATGGAAGAAAAAGGGTTGGATCAATATGGGTGGACTTATATCAACATCGATGATTGCTGGATGGGAGCTCGTCATCCGCAAACAAAAGCTATACAGGCCAATTCGAAATTTGGGGACATGAAAGCCATGGCAAATTTTGTGAACAGCAAAGGCTTTAAACTGGGTATTTATTCTACCGCCTGGATGTCGACTTTTGCAGGATACATCGGAGGTACAGCACCGAATGCCCAAGGGGATTATAGCCAGTATTATCTACCTGAAAACGAAATAATCAATACCTCTCAGTTTTTTGGTCGCCACCCTTCATCTACACAACGGGGCATTGCCCAGGTTGGGCCATACTGGTTTATCGATCGCGATGCCAAACAATTTGCAGAATGGGGTGTCGACTATGTAAAATACGACTGGGTTGAAACCAAATTAGTGAAGGATGAAAATGGGAATTATAAACGACCAAAAACAACTGAATTGAGAAAAACAGATTCTATTACCGGTCGTTTTTACAACGATTTCCGTTCACTCGATCGGGATATTGTCATCAGCCTTTCTCCCAGTCATACGGCTAAAGAAGATGCAATAGCAACTAAGTATTGCAACCTTTGGCGTTTAACCTCTGATATTAATGCAGAATGGAAAGATCTTAGCCGCGTTTTCAGTGACGTATTGGTTGCAAGATATCCTTTAACGCGACCTGGATTATATGGCGATCTCGATATGTTGCAAATCGGGCCATTGGGCAAACCAAACAGAGCAGAAAAAGTATTTGTGCCATCGCCTTTAACACCATCTGAGCAGTATTTACAAGTGACTTTGTGGAGTATTCTGAGTCAGCCACTTCTGCTTTCGTGCAACATTCCAACATTGGATAATTTCGACCTGAACCTTGTGAAAAACAGCGAAGTATTGGCCGTAAATCAGGATCCTTTGGTAAAACAGGGATACAGAATCGAAAATAAAGCGGGTAGTTACGAAATATGGGCAAAAGATTTGGCCGATGGCAGCAAAGCTTTAGCATTCTTCAATTTGGCCAACGAGGAGCAAACCCTTTCGATATCAGCAGAAAAACTTGGTATAAAAGGGACTATCCGCGATTTGTGGAGACAAAAAGATATTGGGAAATTGACCACTGATTTAAGTGTTAAAGTGAACGCTCACGGTACAGCCTTCTTTAAAATCAAATCGTAGTTTGTTTATCGGTTTAAATCAATAAAGAGATCATTTTCTAAACGTTCAAAATCAAAAAAAATATGAAAAGTTTGTTTCATTCTAAGTTTTACCTTCTTCCGGTAATCTTTCTTTTAATGTCGTTCGCAAAAGGTCCAGTTACCATTCGATTGAATGTTAATAATACCTCACGACAGGTTGAATATGCTTTAGAAAAAATAACTGAATTGCAACAGTCAAAGTTGATTGTTATTTCAGACAACAATACAAATTTGACAATTCACGCCGAGCTTGATACCATCAACTTAAAGCATGAAGCCTACAAAATTGTTACTAAGAATAAACTTGTTGAAGTTGCTGGTGGAGATGCTGTTGGATTGATGTATGGTTTGCTGGAAGTAAAAAACCAGCTCAAAGCAGGAAAAAGAACGATTGAAAGTAAGAAGGAGTCACCAAACCTGATGTTTCGGGCTATCAAATTCAATCTTCCTTGGGATTCGTACCGCCGAAGCCCAGCATTACAACGCCATTACGAAACATGCCGCGATACCAATTATTGGGAATCGTTTTTGGATATGATGGTCGAAAATAGATTTAACAAACTAACCTTGTGGAATTTGCATCCATTTAGTTATATGGTAAAAACAAAAAAATATCCCGAAGGATGCAGCCTTAGTGATAAAGATTTGGTGGAGTGGCAAAAATTTTGGCACTCCTTATTCCGTATGGCAAAAAACAGAGGTATCGAAACGTACCTTATAAATTGGAATATATTTGTTTCGCCCGAATTTGCCAAGGCACATAATGTATGCGACTATTGCGTTGAAGGCAAGCACTTTGTGCCACAAGGCGACACTTCGGCAATTACCAAAGATTTTTATCGCGAGAGCATAAGAGATGTAATAAACACTTACCCCGACCTTACCGGTTTAGGAATCACCCTTGGCGAGGGTATGGGAAATATGACCGCCGTTGAACGACAAAATTGGATTCTTGATAACTATATTCAAGGTATGCGAATGGCATCGCGCAAAGTAAAGTTTATTTATCGTGTTCCACTTTCGGCTGGAACCGGAAGTGGTGGCGCTACTTCGGTTGAAACAGAGAAGTTGACCCGTAGCGCGTTGGATACACTCACTTGTTTTGATGGCCCCATTAATATTGAACTGAAATTCAACTGGTCGCATGCTTTTTCAACGCCTCATTTGGTAAAAGTGCACGGTGGTCAACTGAACGATGTATACTGGAATCCGATGCCTAAAAACTATTATCTGGCATGGATGATGCGCAACGAAGACTTCTTTATGCTGCGTTGGGGACAAACCGATTTTGTTCGTAAACACATAGCCATGAATGTAAAACCGTATGTGAATGGCTATTACGTAGGTTCCGAAACCTATATTCCGGCAAAAGATTACATAACTTCTTTGCCCGGAACAAGTTACAAGTACGCGTATGAGCGTCAGTGGATGTTTTATAAAGTGATGGGCCGATTGCTGTACAACCCAAACACGCCTGATGCATTTTTCAAAAATGAATTCGAACAACGTTTTCCAAAACAAGGCGTAAAACTGTTTGATACACAAGCCAAAGCGAGTATAGTGCCCTTGGTTATTGGTTCGTGGCAAAATGCTACATGGGATTTTTCGTTGTATACCGAAGGTTTCCTATACTCAACAAAAAATAATGACAATAAAAAAGTACAAAAACTGATTCCGCTCACCGATATGGCCGATAAAGTGCCTATGGATCCGGCTTATATGAGTATTGCCGATTTTCTGGCTACGGAAAACAAAATTCCTAAAGGAAAAATTTCGCCATTACACTTGGCCGATTCTGTAGAACAAATTTGTAATCAGGTTATTAAAGAGCTAAGCACAATTAAAATGGACAAGAATGTTGACCTGTTGTACGAAGTGTCCGACATGAAAGCGTGGGCAAACCTAGGATTTTATTTTTCGAACAAACTACGCGCCGCTGTCGAATACAAACGCTACAAAACATCGAACGATAAAAAGGATCTCGACAAAGCAATTGGTTGGTTGACCAAGGCAACCGAGGCTTGGCATACATTGGTCGAAGTTACCAAATCAGTTTACAAACCAGTTCCATTAACTCATTTTTGCGAAAATGAAGGTGAACCTAAAGACCTTAAATTTCATTGGTCGATTGTTGAAAAACAGGTGATAGATGAGTTAAACTGGTTAAAGTCGTTGAAGTAGGATAATAATAATACAAAATCAACATGGCATTAAAATCCGGTTTTCACAAAGTAACGCGAAATGTAATTATTTTGGTACTAACGCTATTTTCGTCCACCGTTTCGGCTAAAGTAAGTTACAACACCAAGTTGCCTCAGATGCAATTTGCGGCGAAGGAAATTAATGAGGCCTTAACCTCACGTGGCGAAAGTGCTACTATCGTACTTGCCATCGATGGCTCGGCAAAGCTCAAGGCAGAGGGGTTTACTATCGTTAAAGAGGGTTCAGGATTCAAAGTAATTGGAAAGGATGCCGCAGGAGCCATGTACGGAGGGCTCGATTTGGCCGAAACCATTCGCTCCTCAGGGGTTGATTTCATTAAGCCGGTTCAGCAAAACCCATACATGCCTATGCGCGGCATTAAATTCAACATACCTCTCGATGCACGTACACCTACTTACAGTGCGTTTGGCGATGCCACAGAAAAAAATACCGCCGAAGTTTGGGATTTTGCCTTTTGGAAAGAATACATCGATAAACTGGCAACCTATCGCTACAACTATGTTGCTCTCTGGTCGCTACACCCATTCCCTATGATGGTAAAAGTGCCCGACTATCCCGATGTGGCGCTTGATGATGTTAAGCTATCTAATGGCCCATTCGAAGATGTTTATCGGGGAGACGATGGTTCAAACTGGGAGCCAAAAATCATTGATAACAACAATCTAAGAACCATAAAAAAGATAACGATTGACCAAAAGATAGCTTTTTGGCGTAAGGTAATGACTTATGGAAAATCAAGAAATATTGACTTTTACATTGTTACCTGGAATATTTTTACTTGTGGAGTTGATGGCAAATACGGTATTGATGATCATCCCGACAACAAAACTACAAGAGACTATTTTCGCAAAAGTGTAAAACAATTAATCCTTACCTATCCCGATTTGACAGGTATCGGACTTACAACCGGTGAAAACATGGTTTATGGTTCTCGCGAAGCTAAAATGAGCGACGAAGCAAAAGAAGATTGGGTTGTAGATACTTATGCTGCCGGAACGCTCGACGCACTAAAGGAGCAGCCTAATCGTAAAATCCGGTTTATTCACCGTCAACATCAGGCAGGTGTTGAGCTTGTTTTGGATGAATTAAAAACCCTGAGAGAACATCCGAATGTTGATTTTGTATTTAGTTTTAAATACGCTGAAGCCCACGTTTTATCGGCTACATCGCAATACCGTCACGAAAAATTTGTTCCTGTTATTAAAGAGAACAATGTAAAAACCTTGTGGACACTTCGGAATGATGATAATTACCTGTATCGTTGGGGATCTCCCGATTTTGTACGAGAGTTTATGAAAAATATTCCGTACGATGTATCGCAAGGCTTTTATTATGGACACGATGGTTTTGTAAATGGCAGAGAATTTACACAGATTAATGCATTAACACCCCGTCAGCTTGAAGTCGAAAAGCATTGGATGCAATTTATGCTTTGGGGACGTCTGGGATATAATCCCGACTATTCGAATGACAGAATTGAAGCTATGTTGAGAGCACGTTTCCCGGAAGTAAACGGCAAAAAACTATTAGATGCCTGGCAAAAAGCATCGATGGTTTATCCGCGTGTTACCGGATTTCATTGGGCTTCGTTAGATTGGATGTGGTATATCGAAGGCATGAAAGGCATTCACATCTATACCGGATCAAAGGGGGCTAAATCTATTACAGGTTTCCATGATGTAGAGACCTTTATCAATATTCCTCCTCATCCCAATTCTGGCTATCAATCGATACCCGACTTTGTTGCAGGTAAAGAAACAACCAATCTTTCGCCATTGGCATTGGCCGATTTAATTGATAAAGAGGTGGATGAAGCTACTTCTGAAATCAAAAACTTTGGGAGTATAACGAAAAAAGAGCTCCGTTTAACCCTTGATGATATAAACATTATCTCTGAAATGGGGCGGTATTATGCCGACAAAATTCGGGGTTCGACTTATGTAGCAATGGCGCGTACAAGTAAGAAAAAGGCCGATAAGGATATGGCTGTTAAATTGTTAATTCAGGCATCAGTACATTACAACAAATACGTAATGCTATCGGGGGCCAACCACGTAAACAAGCTCTGGCTCGCACGCGTTGGACGGGTCGATTTTGAAGTGCAGAAAGAAGATTTATTGGCGGACATCGAAATTGCAAAAGAAATTGAAATACAATAAAATAGAATAAAATGAAGACAGAAATTAATAGGGCAGGAATTGGTTTAGGAATACTACTTGCAGCTACAGGAGCCTGCGCCGAAAAAAAGACAAATGTTGCGAATAAACCAAACGTTATTTACATTCTGGCCGATGATTTGGGATATGGTGATTTAGGTTGTTATGGCCAAAAAGAGATTAAAACACCTACCCTCGATAAAATGGCTACAGAGGGAATACGTTTTACACGTCATTATTCAGGAAGCCCGGTTTGTGCTCCATCGCGTTGCACATTAATGACCGGTTTGCACACAGGTAATGCAAAAATCAGAGGGAATTCCCCAACCGTAGCATTGGATGAAAGTGATATGACAATGGCAAGCATGCTTAAAGCTGCTGGTTATAAAACGGCATTAATCGGCAAGTGGGGACTGGGAGATGAGGGTACGAAGGGCATTCCAAATAAACAAGGTTTCGACTATTTTTTCGGATACTTAAATCAAGTGCGGGCGCATAACTATTACCCCGATTTTTTACTTAGAAACGACATTAGAGTGCCTATCGACAATGAACTAGTTTTTTCGGCAGAGGGTAATACAAAAGGAGTTGGTTCTGCTTCTACCAATAAAAAAGTTTATTCTCCCGATTTATTTACCAACGAGGCCTTGGGGTTTGTAGAGAAAAATTCCAAATCTCCATTCTTTCTATATCTTGCCTACACCCTTCCGCATGCCAATAACGAATACACAAATGTTAAGGCTGAACATGGCATGGAAGTGCCCGATTACGGAATTTATGCATCGAAAGATTGGCCCAACGCACAAAAAGGATTGGCGGCAATGATTACTTATCTGGATACAGATATTGCCAAACTTAGAGCAAAATTGGAAGAACTCGGAATTGATAAAAACACAATAATTATATTTTCTAGTGATAATGGCCCACATTCCGAAGGAGGTAACGATCCTAAGTTTTTCAACAGTAATGGTAGTTTAAGAGGTCAAAAACGCGATTTATACGAAGGTGGCGTTCGCGTTCCAATGATTGCTTATTGGCCGGGAACAATAAAGCCGGGACTGGTTAGTGCCCATATTTCAGCATTTTGGGATGTAATGCCTACAGTTGCCGAAATAGCAGGTATTCCTGCCCCTATAAAAACTGATGGAATTTCATTTTTACCTACACTTTTGGGTAAAAAGCAAAATAAACACGATAATCTCTATTGGGAATTTAACGAGCAAGGCGGAAAACAAGCCGTTGTGAAAGGGAACTGGAAATTGGTTAAACTAGACCTCTTCAAACCAGCAAAAACCCGCATAGAGTTATACAACCTCGAAATAGATCCATCGGAACAAAACGATATTTCGAAAGATCATCCAGAGGTTGTTGCTGAATTATCTGCAATTTTAGTTAGTGAGCATACAGATGATCCAAATTTTCCAATTAATAAAGTAGAAAAATAATTTAAATAAAGGTATAGAAAATGAGTAAGTTAGTTGTAGTTTTAAGTGTGTTGTTTTTATTGGTTTTTCCAGCGAAAGGCCAACAATCGGCGGTGCAATTAGCACAAACTCCGCCTATGGGATGGAATAGTTTTGATAGTTATGGGGTGTATCTTCACAAGAAAGCGGCTTTTGCAAATCTCGAAGCAATGGCAAAAAAGCTTAAACCTTATGGCTACGAATATTTTGTAATCGATGCAGGTTGGTTTGGCGAGTTTAAACTTCAGCCCGGAACCATGTTTCCTGCTGAAAAACACGCGGCAAAAATGAAGTTTAATGAATTTGGCTTACTTCAACCTTCAAATACTTATTTTCCTAATGGATTCAAAAAGCTTATTGACCGCACACACGAGTTGGGTCTCAAATTTGGACTTCACCTCATGCGTGGCATTCCACGTGCAGCGGTAAAAGCGAATGTTCCGATTAAAGGCACAAAATATTTTGCCCGAGATATAGCTGATACAATCAATATTTGCAAATGGAATTCTCAAAACTATGGGATAGATATGAGCAAACCCGGCGCTCAGGAGTTTTACAATTCGTTGATGAATCAAATGGCCGAATGGGGTGTCGATTTTATTAAGTATGACGATATAGTTCCTTTTCCCGAGGAAGTTAAAGGTGTTGCAAAAGCTATAGCTCAATGTGGCCGCCCTATGGTATTAAGCCTTAGCCCCGGTGGAGATGTAGATCCAAACCATCTCGAAGCTTTTCAAAAAGGTCACATGCTTAGAGTTACTCCAGATATTTGGGACGATCAAAAAGGGATTGATGAATGTTTTCGCGATTGGCGCAAATGGAACGGCAAGTCACACACCGGCTTTTGGATTGATATGGATATGATCCCTTTCGGTCAGTTGCAAATGATGTCGCCAAAACCTTTAGGTGTTAAGGGAAATGAAACGAAACAAGAATTATTGGATAAAATGAAAACCGGAGAGTTAGCCAATTTTGAACTGCTGGCTGGTAAAGGTTTCAATCGTCGGAGCGAGTTTACCAAAGACCAAATGTACACCTTTATTACGCTTCGTGCCTTATCCGCATCGCCATTAATGATGGGCGGCGATTTACCGACACTCGACGATTTCTCGTTGAAACTTATAACCGATAAAGAGATGTTAGCATGTAACCAAAATGGAGTGATGGGAAGTCTGGTCTATGAAACAGAAGGCATTGAAATTTGGAAAACGCCTGCAAAAGATAACAAGGGTGGTTGGATTGGCATTTTCAACCGTAATGAGGATGTTAAATCTGTATCATTAAAGCCTGCCGATTTCGGTTCTGATATTAATAAAACAGCTAAACTCTTTGATGTTTGGAACAACAAAAAGGTTTCAGGCTTAGATTTTGAAATTAATCCAAATGGGGTAGTCTTCTTAAAATACTAAGATAAAACTAGGATTACAATTTACAATAAGAAATAGTTTTTACATTAATATTGAGATAAAAAATATGGCAAACGTGAGTATTAACATTGCAGTTGGACTATTAGTTTTAGGCTCAATCCCTTTAAAAAGCCAGGGAGCTGACAAAAAAGCACTTCCGCTGCCCAATATCCTTTGGTTGGTTAGCGAAGACAACTGTCCGTATATTGGTGCTTATGGCGATAGGGTTGCACGTACGCCAAATATCGACAAATTGGCCGAAACCGGAGTGGTTTATACCCATTCCTTTTCGAATGCCCCAGTTTGCGCCCCGGCACGCAACACAATTATAACCGGCATGTATGCCAACTCATCGGGAAATCATCAGATGCGTTCGCTCTACAAGATTCCTGAATTTGTAAAGTTCTTCCCTGAATACCTAAGAGCAGCCGGGTATTACACCTCCAATTGCGATAAAGAAGATTATAATACTTCAACGAAACGCTCGCCTCTGGCATGGAACGAATCGTCAAATACCGCCTCATACAAAAACCGAAAACCTGAACAACCCTTCTTTCATGTTCAAAATTTCGGGTCAACCCACGAATCTAGCTTGTTTGATTCCATTCCCGACGAAAAACTTAGGTTTAAGCCTGATGACATGGTTGTTTTTCCATATCAACCCAATACTCCAAATTTCCGACACGATTTAGCTCAATATTATTATAGAATTCATTATATGGACAGCCTTATTGGATTGTTTGTGCAAGACCTTAAGCAACAAGGACTTTACGATAATACAATAATATTTTATTATGGAGACAATGGTGGAGTATTGCCCAGAGGTAAAAGATACCTTTTTGAATCAGGAACAAGAGTTCCAATGATTGTGCATGTTCCTGAAATGTACAAACACCTAATGCCCGATAGAATTGGTGCTCATTCTGATCGTATCGTTAGCTTTGTAGACTTGGCACCTACCATACTGAATTTGGTTGGTATTAAAATTCCTGAATACATGCAGGGACAACCTTTTCTCGGGAAAAGTGTACCCAAACCGAAAGAATATGCATTTATGTTCAGGGGCAGAATGGACGAAAAAACCGACCTGATGCATGCAGCACGTAACAGGCAATACCGATACATCCGCAACTATTATCCTGAAAGAATTTACGGACAATACCTTGATTATTTATGGAGAAACAGATCTGTTAGGGAGTGGCAGAGGCTGTTTTATCAAGGCAAACTAAACGATGCACAGGCTGCATATTGGAAAACAAAACCATACGAGGAATTATATGATATTGTAAAAGATCCACACAATGTGAACAACCTTGCAAGTAATCCAAAGTATGCAAAAGTGCTTGCAGAAATGAGTAAAGCTACTAACCAATGGATTGCAGAGACGCAACCAATAGATGTGTTGCCCGAACCGATGATGTTCGAAATAGATAAAAAACATTCGCTTTATGATTCCATAAAAGGAGGCAACTTTCCGTTAATGAAACTTCACGTGATTGCCCGAATGAGCGCAAAGGCCGACAAAAAAGATTTTAAAACGCTTTATGCTTATACCAAAGATAAAAACCCTGCCATCGCATTCTGGGGCATAAAAGCCATGTTTCAGTATAAAGAAGAACTTAAATCGGCCGGTTTGCTAAGTGATTTTAGAAAGAATCTTTCTCATCCCGTATTATATATTCAAAATTTAACGGCCAATGTGTTGGTTAGTTTTGGCGAGAAGCAAGGTTTTAAGGATATTGTTCTTAAAGGCGTAAATGCTGATAATGGATTGAACCGTTCCGAAGCCCTTCAATTGTACATGAAGTTAGATAGAGATAACGAAATTGACAAGCGAATTAAAGAACGGTACGAAATAGAAAAAGTAAATGGACCAGGAAACGAAAAAAACGTTTACAGCAAACTTTATGAAATACCAATAATTTTGGAACGTGACACAAGAAAATCAGACGAAAAAGGAAACAAAACTCCTTAAATAGGTTGTAATTTTTAAGGTCAAAAAATAAGTGGATGAAAAAAATACGAAATATGAAATCATTAGTTTTAATACTGGTTACACTCTTCGCTTTACAAGCAATTGTCGCTCAAAACCCCAATGTAATTCTTCCCGAGGGAACTTATCCCTATTGGCCAAAATACACCTATGTCGAAGATGTTAATGTCACCAATATTCTTGCGCAGGAATGGGAAACAACCGATCATGTAATTGATGGTTGGGATTGGTCTTTACCTGGTTTTGTGAAACCCGCAGCACGTTCTTCAGTAGGTTTGCAACGCAATTTTGGTTGGACAAAAGATTTTTTTAATTTCAATCTTAAATTCCCGGCAAATCCAACAGGGCTTCTTTGGGTAAATTGGCGCGAAATTGAAAAGACACCTGGCGTTTACGATTTCTCAGGAATACTCAATCGTGTTAAGCAGGCACAAAGTGTTGGGGTTAAAATTAGTTTACGAATTCTTTGTCATTCAAAATCGCGCGGTACCGGAAGTGGCGAGGCACCCTTGTGGTTAGAGGCTTTAGGGGTAACTTTTTTGCCTCAGAAAAATCCAGGCGACAACTTGAATTTCAATCCGGCACACCCCGAATTTCATAAACGCTACTTAATGCTAATAAATGAATTGGCCAAAACCGAAATTCCACAATTGTTAAGAAATGCTTATGTTGGCTACGCATCGGCTAGTTTAGGCGACGAAGGCATTGGACCTTATGGCGAAGGAAACAGCGCGGCAAACGACACTGTAAAGCATGTACGCGAAAGATTAGATGCCTGGCAAAATGCTTTTAAAGGCATGGAATCCAAAGTATTCATGGGCGGATCGTGCGACTATGGTTTTAATAAAGGATTTGGAGTACGCAGAGGTTTTGTCGAAATGTATCTCTACAACATTCCTAACCGGGACCTTGGACAATATATCGACAACAAAGGCTATTTAAGTGTTGACGAAACGTCACCAATTATCAGACATCGTTGCTTTAATGGAGAGGTGAATGAAGAGTACGAAGCAGCATGGGCAACCAATGTAAGAGACTTCAGATATGGAAATACCACCAATCCGTTTCCCTATCGCTATTTTATCAGCACTTTGCGCGCCTTGCAAATGCAATGCACATATGTGCATACCACCGGACATTTACTTCCGCAAATGTTACCCTTTATGGCATTGGAATTGGGTAGAACGGTAGATGACACTCCCGATGTCTGGAGTTTTTTAAATACCGCCTATTTGAGAACCAGTAATTATAAAAGCAACGATTGGAAAGGTCGCACATATACTGCGGCAGAAGAGGCTGGGGGCATTGAAACCAAGAATTTTGAACGCTGGCTCTATCAACGCGACGCTGTTGGTTACGAAACCAAGCCCGAAGAAAAAATTCAGCAAGCTATTGAAATGTGGATGGTTCAACCAGATGAATATTACGACTATATAGCCCGCTCGGGCAAAAAGATTGGGTTCGATATCGATGACCGGTGGGTTCGAATTCATGATTCTCTTGCTTTCAAGGTTACCTACTTCGACAAATATGCAGGTTCATTAAATCTGGTCTACAACAATGGGCAGGAACAGGTTCAGAAATCGCAAACACTAACCGGAGATGGCAAGTTGAAAACGGTGACTTTTTTCATTTCAAAATTGCAAGCCAATAGCTTACCAAATAAATTCGATTTTGCACTCGAAGCGGGAGCTAACGCCGAAAAAATTGTAGTTTCGATGGTGCGCGTGGTACAGACGAAAGAAACAATAAGCAGTACTGCAAAAATTATTCAAAAAAAAACAATCAGTATATCATATTCTACAGCCAATCGCACAGTAACTATTGAGAGCGATTCCGAACTCAAAAACGTTTATATTTATGATTTTGCTGGTAAAATAGTTAAGAAATTAAATCTTTCAGGAAATCAGTATGAAATACCCATTGAAGGTATAATGCAAGGATTGTACATTGTGCAGGTTCAGGATAAACGGGGCAATACAGCAATTAAAAAATTTAACTTTAATACTTTGTAAATCAACACTATTAAAAATTACTATTATGCGAAAAATTAAATTGACTTCAAATAAATTAGCCGAAATTCATGCCGAATTATTAGATCATAAAAATCCAATAACTGCCCGGAAAATATGGGATGCATTGCCAATAACTGTAAATTTAAGCACCTGGGGTGATGAGTTATATGGAACGATACCTGTAAAAATTGCTCCCGAAAATTCGCAGGAAGAGTGTGAAATAGGCGATATTGCCTATTGGTTAGATGGCTCTGGATTTTGCATTTTATATGGCAAAACGCCCGTGTCGACAAGCGATAAGCCTCGTTTGATTTCGCCGGGAAATGTATTTGCCAGAATAATTGGAGACGCAACGGTGTTTAAAAATGTTAATTCATTAACAATCACTATTGATAAAGTCAGCTAATTGTTTCTAATAGTCAAATTTTAACTTAAAAATAAAATGGAATGTGTAAACTACTTTTAATTTTCTTTATATTCTTCGCTGTTGTAGTTTCTGCACAAAACCCCAACGTTCTACCCGAAAGTTCTTATCCCTATTGGCCATCATACCAACATCTTAACATATCAGATTTGGATACCATCGAAGCACAAAAATGGATCAACAACGATCATGTTATCAACGGTTGGGATTGGTCATTGCCGGAGTTTGTAAATCCTTCGCCCCGTTCGTCGGTTGGTTTACAACGAATTATGGGGTCGAAAACCAACTATATGCCCATAAATCTGAAATTCAAAGCAAACCCTGTTGGTCTGCTTTGGGTTAATTGGCGAGATATTGAACCAACGCCGGGAAAATATGATTTTACACCAATCATTAACCGGATAAAACAAGCCGATAGTGTAGGTTCTAAAATTAGTTTGCGCATTCTTTGTCACTCTAAAGCGCGTGGAGCAGGTGGGAAATCAAGTGGGGAAGCCCCACTTTGGTTAGCGGATTTGGGCGTAACCTTGCTTCCCCGAAAGAATCCAAAAGACAATTTAAATTTCGATCCTGCGAATCCTGAGTTTCATAAACGCTACTTGATGTTGATTAACGAATTGGGCAAAACAGAAATACCGAAATTGGTTAAAGCTGCTTATGTTGGGTATGCATCGCACAGTTTTGGCGACGAAGGTATTGGGCCATTCAAAGAGACAGAAAGTGCAGCAAATGATACCATAAAACATGTTCGAGAAAGACTCGATGCCTGGGAAAACGCCTTTAAAGGAATGGAAACGAAAGTATTTATGGGCGCGGCATCAGAATACGGTTTTAAAAAAGGATTTGGCACCCGAAGAGGATTTGTTGAAATGTACCTTTACCGAATCCCAAATTCAGACATGGGGCAATACATTGATAGCAATGGTTATTTATGCGTTAACGAAAATGCCCCTATCATAAAATATAAGTGCATTAACGGTGAAGTTAATGAAGAATACGAAAAATCATGGGCAACTCCCGAGAGGGATTTTCGTTTCGGAAATACTACCAATTCTTTTCCTTACCGCTATTTTACCAGCACATTGAGAGCATTGCAAATGCGGTGCACCTACATTCATACAACCGGGCATTTAGTGCCCAAAATGTTACCCTTTTTGTCGCTCGAACTGGGACGTACTGTTGAGGATACCCCAGATGTATGGTCGTTTCTGAGGACTAGTTATCTGAAAGCAAATAGTTTCGAAACCGAAGACTTCCAGAAACGCACTATTACTGAAAAAGAGGCAGCCGAAGGAATTGAATTGAAAAACTTTGAACGCTGGCTCTATCAGCGCGACGCACCAGGTTATGAAACCCAGCCAGCGGTGAAAATTCAACAATCAATAAAAATGTGGATGGTTCAGGAGGGCAAATATTACGACTACATTGCACGTTCGGGCAAAAAAATCGGTTTTGATATTGATGACAGATGGACAGCTACCAACGATACAATTGCATTGAAAGTTACCTATTTCGATAATTATTACGGCGAGCTAAACTTAGTATACAACAATGGGCAAAAACAGGTATTAAAAACACAAAAACTCATTGGCGACGGAAACCTTAAAACGGTCACATTCTTTATCGCAAAAATGAAGGCAAACGGGTTATCCGAAAAATTCGATTTTGCACTCGAAGCAGGCAAAAACACCGAAAGCATAGTAGTTTCTATGGTTCGCGTAATACAAGCTAATTCCCCATCTGTAACAACTGATGTTTTCAAAACTTCTCGTTAATTATTAAATTGTCTAATGAATTATATATCAAGTAAATAAATGTAATTTAATCAAATATAAGGATGAAACACAATTATTTTGTCATAAGTATGTTAGCAGTAATGATTTTTGCTTGCAACAGCCCAAAAATGCCTATAGAAAAAATTAAACCTTTAGCCCAAACCCCTCCATTGGGTTGGAATAGTTTCGATAGCTATGGTATTAATATCTACGAAGAGGTGGCAATGAAAGAGATTGATGCTTTCATCGAAAAATTCGCTCCTTATGGATACGAATATTTCGTAATCGATAATGGTTGGTTTGCATCTCCAAAATCGGAAATGTATAAAGGTTATCTAATGCCTGTTGCCGATAAAACCATTCCAACTGAAGTATCTACCGATGAGTATGGTATTCCGGCCCCATCAAAACAGTTTTTCCCCAATGGACTTAAACCAATGGCAGATAAACTGCATGCCAAAGGGTTGAAATTTGGTGTTCATTTAATGCGAGGCATCCCAAGGGTTGCAGTAGAGAAAGACTTACCAATCAAAGGAACAAACTACTCTGCAAAAGACATATATACAATTTTTGATGACTGCACCTGGTGTATTTTTATGCATGGCGTTGACATGACCAAACCTGGTTCTCAGGAATATTATAACAGTGTATTTAAACAGTTTGCCGATTGGGACATAGACTTTGTAAAAGTTGATAATGTTACACAATTTCCTGCTGAAATTGAGGGATATGTTAAAGCGATTGAGCAATGTGGTCGCCCAATGATTCTAAGCCTTTCGGCTGGTGGCACCTCAAATATCGATTATTTGGGAACCTACAAGAAAACCAACATGGTGCGTACCACGCCTGATATTTGGGACAACCAGATCGCTATCGAAAGGTCGTTCGAATCTATGCGTAAATGGCAGGGTTTAGAACAACCCGGTTTTTGGCCCGATTTGGATATGATTCCATTTGGCGAACTTTGCATTCTTCGCCGTCCGGAAGTTGAAAATAAAAGCCCAAACAAATCGCAAGAAGAACTCATGGGTAAAATGCACCACTGGTGTAAGTTTACCGAACCACAGAAAGAGACTTTTATCACACAACGCGCCATTGCAGCTTCGCCAATTATGATTGGTGGTTCTATGATAACGATGGACGAACATTCATACAAATTGCTTACCCACCCCGAAATGTTGGCCTGTGTAAAAAATGGCGTACATGGCAAACTGTTTCATGTAGAAAACAACATTGAACTATGGAGTGCACCCGTAGCCAATAAAGACCGATGGGGGTTTCAGGAATATATGTATAAAGAGGGTTGGGCTGCATTTTTTAACCGAACTGATAAAGCACAAACTTTTGAGGTAAAAGGAAAGTTTTTAAACTTTATGCAAAATGGAACTTATAATTTAAAAGATGTTTGGGGAAAACAATCGGTCGGGAATTATAAAAAAGGTAGTCCGCTAAGTTTAACGATCGAGCCAAATGGGGTTGTGTTTTTAAAATATACACAAGTAAAACTCTAATTCAAAATAATGAAAACAAAATTAATCACCGGCATGGCATTGCCATATTCACAAAAATCAAACATTTTATCGTCAATCCATGCAAAACATGCAACTGGAAAGCTTATGGAACCGATGGATTTTGCGGTTCAAAATGCCATGTAAGAAGAAAATATGATTATTTACGTAAATATTTATAATACAGATGAAATTGAACAAATTTTTCTTAATCCTTTTTTTTGTGACTGGAGTGGTTTTAGTCCCTTCCCAGAAATCTTATTCACAAATTAGTCAATTTGGTGGGCTAAACCGAAACGGAGTTTATCCTGAAACTGGATTGATGGACAGTTGGCCGGTTGAAGGGCCAAAGTTGGTTCAAACTTTAACAGGCATCGGTGAAGGATTCGGGTCTCCTACAATAACTGAAAATGGTATTTATATTGCTGGCATGATTGACTCGGTTGGTTTTGTTTTTCATTTTAATCACGAACATCATCTGAAATGGAAGACTGAAATTGGCAAGGAATTTACATTCAAATATATGGGTGCACGCGGAACACCAACCATCGAAGATAATCGCTTGTATTATGTTGCTTCAATGGGTGAAGCCGTATGTTTAAATGCAACAACCGGCGAAATAATATGGCGCCTCAATATTTTTGAAGAATTCAAGGGTGCACAAATAAAATGGGGATACACCGAATCGCCTCTTATTTACGGCGATAAAATATTTTTCACACCAGGAGGGCCCGGGAGCAATTTTGTCGCTCTGAATAAGATGAATGGAGAATTAATCTGGGCTACCGATATCGATAGTACTTTTAACACATATTGCTCACCGGTGATTATAAATCACAATAAAAAGAACCTCATATTATTAAACAGCAGTAACTATATTTTAATAATTGATCCGGATAATGGAATTGTAAAAGTAAAACATCCTTTAACCGACAGCAATTTTAATCATGCAATTCCACCGGGTTACACTGATGGTAAATTATTTTATTCTTCAGGATATGGTGAAGGTGCAACACTATTTCAGATTGTTGAAGGAAAAACTGAACTGGACACCATTTATACAAACAAAGACTTTGATTGTAAACTAAGTGGCATTATTGTTTATGACGGTACTGCTTTCGGAGTGTCAGACAGACGAAAACATTGGATTGGAATTGATCTCATTTCAGGTAAAACATTATTCACTTCACGCGTAATAAAACCCGGGTCGTTCATTTTGGCCGATAATAAGTTCTATATGTTTTCAGATGTGGGTGAAGTTGCCATGGCAGTGCCTTCTAAAAGCGAATTTAAAATTGTCAGTCATTTTCAGATACCCATTGGAAATGTAACGCTTGCATTTGCGCATCCCGTAATTTATAACGACATTTTATACATCAGATACAACAATAATTTGTGGTTGTATAAGATAAAATAAGAGCGATTATTTAGAAAAGTTATGAGAAAATACAATAATTAAACAATATTATTATGGATAAAAAAATACTTTGGCAATTGGTGATTTTGTTGCTTTTTATTACCAATATTTTTACCGCTAAGAATTTAACTGCAAATGAAAGTAAAGCCGAAATCACCGGCGAGCTGAAAAAGTGGCACAAAATTACACTCACTTTCGACGGTCCTGAAACTTCAGAAATGGATAAGTTGAATCCATTTATGAATTATCGGTTCGATGTCTATTTTACCCACAACGAATCGGGTAAAACGTTGAAAGTGCCGGGCTATTTTGCTGCTGATGGAAACGCAGGAGAGACTTCTGCTACCTCGGGCAACAAATGGCGTGTGCATTTAGCCCCCGACGAAATCGGGACGTGGAGTTATAAAGTTGATTTCAGGGTAGGAAACTGGCAAGCGGTGAGCGAACGTAAAAATGCAGGCGAAAGTGCCGGTTTTATGGATGGCGCTGAAGGTTCTTTTATTGTTTCTGCGAGCGACAAAACAGGGCTCGACAATCGATCCAAAGGCCGATTGCAATACGACGGGACACGCTATCTGAAATATGCCGAAACTGGTAAACCTATGCTAAAGGTAGGCCCCGATTCTCCGGAAAACTTCCTTTCTTATGCCGATTTTGACGGCACGTTTCACAATGATGGGCACAAAGACAATTTGGTAAAAACCTGGGAGGCACATTTAAAAGATTGGAGAGAAGGTGATCCAACATGGAAAAATGGGAAAGGAAAAGCGATTATTGGAGCAGTTAATTATTTGGCATCAAAAGGTTTGAATGCGTTTTCATTTCTTACTTTTAATATTGTAGGCGATGACCAAAATGTATTTCCGTTCGTTGATTATGATACGCATGATAGATTCGACTGCTCAAAATTAGATCAGTGGGAGGTAGTTTTAACTCATGCCGATATTCAGGGAATGTTTTTGCATATTAAACTTGCAGAGCAGGAATGCCAGGGATTGCTCGATAACGGGGCCATTGGAGCATATACAAGACTTTATTATCGCGAAATATTAGCACGTTTCGGACATCATTTGTCTCTTAACTGGAATATTTGTGAAGAGGGTGGGGATTGGGCAAATGATCATAAAACACCACCAATGAATACAACACAACGGTTGGCTGCTGCCGAATATTTTTATCAAAACGATCCATACCGCCATCATGTTGTTATTCACTGTCCGCCGGCTTTCGACGATATTTTGGGACCTGCCAGCAAATATACCGGTGTGTCGATACAATTAGGCACTCAAGAATTTCGTAATGTTCATGAGAGTGTATTAAAATGGTTGAACTTATCGAAAGAGGCAGGTAAACAATGGGCCGTTTCGATGGATGAACCGGGTGGTGCGCAACATGCTCTGCTTCCTGATGTGGAAGATGCAAAGCATGATAGCGCCCGGATTAATAGCCTTTGGGGATCATTTTTGGGAGGTGCCTGGGGCAATGAATTCTATTTCGGATACGGGCATCCACATTCTGATTTAACATGTGAAGATTTTCGCACGCGCGACCTGTTTTGGAATCAATGCAAATATTTACTCGATTTTTTCGAAGGTAACGAAATATCGGTAGCAGAAACTGACAATTATACCAAATTGGTTCAAAAAGGCGATTATTGCCTGGCAACTCCCGGTAAAATGTACATTGTTTTTCTTAGAAACGGAAGCGGAACAATCAATTTTGAAAATCAAAGTGGTGAATTCAGCATAAAATGGTATGACCCTCGAAACGGCGGTAAAATGCATAACGGGACTGTTAAAAGCATTAAAGGTGGAAAAATAGAAAAATTGGATGGAGCACCTTCAGAGCCACAAAAAGACTGGGTAGTTCTTTTAACCAAGAAAAAATGAAAATTTTGATAACTGAAAAAGCAAGGATTCTTTTGGTAGCTGCCTGGCTACTTATTTTCAACAGGGTACTTTTTGCCCAACACGAAATTGAAGTAGGTCCTGATTACCATAAAGATTTTTTGCTTTCTGATTTAAATAATCCCAAAGGGATTCGGTTCGTGTTTGAAATGCCGTTATCCGAAAGTAGAATATTTCGCGGAGACGATGCTACACTCGATATTACAAAACAGGTACACAAAAGTCGTAAAATATTTGTTTATGTTCCTGCTGGATACATTGATGGAACAAAAGCACCAATTCTTGTTACCCTCGATGGCCCAAGCCACTTCGACGAAATATGCAATGCCTTAGATAATCTAACAATATCGGGTAAAATCAATCAAAGAATTCCGGCTTTTATACTTATTTCGATTCAAAATGGAGGCGATAACGGTAAAGGAAGCCAACGTGGGTTGGAGTACGATACAATGTCCGACCGCCTTGCTCGCTTTATCAATGATGAAGTTTTACCGGCTGTCCTAAAAAATAACCTGATAAAATTAATTTATCCTGAAATTTCAATTTCAGAAAATCCCAACGATAGAGCCGTTATGGGTTGTAGTTCAGGTGGGGCTGCTGCCTTAACAATGGCTTGGTTTCGTCCCGACTTGTTTGGCCGTGTAATTTCCTATTCCGGAACTTTTGTCGACCAGCAGGATGATGATGCTCCTGAAGAGAAAGAATTTCCTCTTGGGGCTGCCGAATATCATTTAGGGTTGAAGTTGATTGAAAACAGCAAGAAAAAACCCCTTCGTGTTTTTCTGCAAGTCTCAGAGAATGATTTGGGAGCCAATGATTTATCGAATTCTTCCCGGAACTGGGTTACTGCTAACCAACTTATGTATGCTGCCTTGTATAAAAAAGGATATGTCAGCAGGTTTGTAATCAGCAAAAAATCGGGGCATTGCGACGAAAAGGTGTTTAATTACACTATTGTTCAAACCTTAAACTGGATTTGGAAAGATTAAAAAGGCATTTTGATTCTGTTCATTGAACTGATAATTACCCATAATGGACAATAATCATTCCCTCTGAATCATGATAAAAAGTAATTTTGAAATGTTTGCGAATGATAAAAACGTTCTCATAAAAATAATGTGATTTATGAAGTTGAAACTGTACTCTGTTTTACTATTTCCTGTACTGATTTTATTTAGTATTGCAATGAAGGCACAGTCGTCTTCAAACCTTGTTGCGCAACCTTATTACGGGACTGCACGATATCCATATTGGGGAAAGTATAGCCCCGTACCAATGACTCAAGTTCGGGCTCAGCCATGGGTAAATACTGATGGCGTTGTTGTTGGTTGGGATTGGTCACTACCCAATTTCGTGAAGCCTCCAAAACAGTCAACATTTTCGCTTCTGCGGACTGGTTTAAGCACAACTGAATTGAATAAACTTCAAAAACCCAGTTTTCCTTGCAAACCTTCGGTTGCATTTTGGATAAGTTGGAAAGATTTAGAAGCAGTTCAAGGCACATATACCTTTAGTCAACTAATAAGTAATATAAAACTAGCATACAGCAAAGGCTATCAATCGATAGTTCGAATCCATTCATCAGCAACAATATTTGCCCCTTCTTGGGTAGGTAATTTAGGTATTTCTACTTGGGTGGGCTCTAAAGTAACCAATTATGACGTTAAAGATCCGAGATTTCATGCGCTTTATCTAAAACTTGTAGAGGCAATTGGTAAAAGTGGTATCCCTCAAATGCCGGAAGTTACCGGTCTTTATGTCGGTTATGCCTCTGGCTCTTATGGCGATGAGGGAATTGGACCATATAGTGTTAGCGATGGCAGAGCAAAAAACGATACTGTAAAACATGTGCGTGAACGTCTGGATGCTTGGGCAAAAATTACGAAAGGAGTAGAATATAAGGTTTTTATGGGAGGTGAATCCTATTACGGTCAAAACCTTGGTTTCGGAATTCGACGTGGTTTTGTTGAACACTATATGTATAATGCGCCCAATGATTATATTGGTCAAAAGGTTGATGCTAATGGCTATTTGTATGTTGATGAATCAGTTACACTAATTGCCAAAAATCTTTTTCAAGGTGAGGAAAATGAAGAATACGGGACAGATATTGCCTCCGATAAATTTAGCTTTCGTTTTGGCCCCACCACCGAATCGTTTAATTACCGCTATTTTTCATCCAACATTCGGGTTCTGCAAATGCGGGTTAACGAATTATTGAACCATAAAGATGCGCTAATGCCTGAAATGTTGGCATGGGTTGGACAAAATTTGGGTAGAACGATAGACGAAGCATCCGATGTTTTTTGCTTTTTGCGGGAAACAAGAGTTTTAAGTACCGACATGAAAAACTTCGAACGTTGGTTGTACCAGCGCGATGCAGTTGGCTATACCACGCAAGCAACCAGGAAAATTTATTACGATAACTATCAACCCATAAATGTCAGGTCTATTGATGGTGAAGCAATGCATGATAAGATTGCACGTGAAGGAAAAAAAATAGGGTTCAATATCGATAAAAACTGGCCGGGTATTAAGGATTCACTGGCGTTTAAGGTTTCAGTTTTCGATGACAATGCAGGTACTTTAAATTTAAAATACTCCAATGGTGTTGAGCTTGTTACATTAACGAAACCATTGCTTGGCGATAGTTTGTTAAAAACCTATACCTTTTTTGTATCCGATTATAAAAATGGAGCAAATATTGGCGGTAAATTCGACTTTACCCTCGAGGCCGGCGAGAATACCAAAAGCATTGTGGTGTCGTTTGTGCGTGTTGTTCAGGCTGGTACAATAGGGATAGTGAATGAGGTTAAAAATTATACCAGACCCAATAAATCCAACATAAAAATTACCTATAGCGATGCGGGAAAATATATCTATGCAGTTAGCGATAGGAATATAAAGAGAGTAACTATTTACAATATGCTAGGACAGAATGTAGCAACCGAAAAACCTTTTGAAAATCAAATTTATCTGGCAACATCAAATTTGCCAATTGGAGTATATTTGATCGAAGTTGTTGATAATGTAGGTTGTGTAGAGCGGAAGAAGGTACAAATTAGGTAATTTTTTCGTTACTTTTTTCAATAAATATTCATCCACCTTTTAATATTTACCTAATTATGGTTTTTCAAAAATTATTGTTTAAACTTTTTATTGGTTTCATTTTATTCATTAGCCTGGCAAATGGACAGAATGTTACTACCGCTTCAAATAGCTTATCTGATGGATCAGAAAAATATCCCTATTGGGGAGCTTATCAAAAAACGCCCATTTCCGAAATTAGAGCCGCCCGGTGGATCAATAAGGATACCATCATACCGGGTTGGGACTGGTCCCTGCCAGCCTATGTAAAACCTGCCTTGAAATCAAATCTTTGTATAGCCCGAAATAGTGGATTGGGTCGTGAGAAAATAGAAAAATTACCAAAGGTTAATTTTGCATGCAATCCGGTAATTGCACATTGGGTAAATTGGAGAGATTTAGAACCAGAAGAGGGAAAGATTAACTTTCAGCCTTTAATCGACAATATCAAATTGGCCAATCAAAAAGGGTATAAATCGATAGTTAGAATTCATTTTTCGGCCACCTCTTTTGCGCCCGAATGGATGAAGAAATACAATATTCCCATACGAAAAGAAAATTCAAAGAACCCTCCAAAAGTAACGAATTACGAAATCAGTCATCCTGAATTTCATAAGCGTTATTTGCGATTTATCGATGCCTTGGGCGAAAGTGGAATTCCACAAATGGAAGAGGTTTCTGGACTGTTTTTGGGTTATGCATCTCCCTCGTATGGCGACGAAGGAATTGGGCCATTCCCCGAAAATGATATGAGTGCTAACGATACCATTCCTCATGTAATCGAACGAATCGATGCATGGGCAAAAGCCTGTAAAGGGGTCGAATACAAAGTTACGATGGGCGGACTTTCGGAATATGGCTTCAGCAAAGGTTTTGGCATCCGTCGTGGTTTTGTGGAAATGTACTTGTATCACATACCCGATGAATATATAGGTCAGAAAATGGATGCGAACAACTATTTATATGTCGATGAATCGAATCCAATTATAGCCAGAAACGTTTATAACGGAGATGAAAATGAGGAGTACGAAGAGAAATGGGCAACCGAATCGCGACTTTATCGTTTCGGAAAAACAACAGTTTCCTACCCATACCGCTACTTTACATCTAATCTCAGACTCTTGCAAATGCGATGCAATGATCTGCTTGTCAATGAATTTGCACTTTTGCCCGAAATGCTGGCATGGGTTGGTATTGAAATGGGCAAAACAATTGAAGACACGCCCGATGCCTGGTGCTTTCTGCGGGAAAGTTATCTGAAAGAAAATGGAGGTCGTCCGGTGAAAAATTTTGAGCGATGGGTTTATCAGCGAGACATGCCGGGATATGAAACCACTCCGGCTGTAAAAATCGAACAAGCGATTCAGATGTGGATGGTTCAACCCGGAAAATACTACGATTACGTAGCAAGAGAGGGCAAGAAAATAGGGTTCGATGTTGAAGACAAATGGGCAGGATTGAAAGATTCAGTGGCAGTAAAGGTTTCCTATTTTGATAACTATAGCGGCGAAATGAACCTGGTTTATACCAACGGAAAGAAACCAGACAAGAAAACAGTCAAACTAAATGGTGACGGAAAATTAAAAACTGCAACTTTTTTTGTTGGACGTATGAAAGCAAATAGTCTGCCTCATAAGTATGATTTTGCTCTGGAAGCCGGAGCACAGACTGAAAAAATAACAATTTCAATTGTCAGGGTGATTGGATTATGAAAAGGTTGAAGCAATTGTATTTAGCTGCAATTTAAATATTAATCAATGTTCGAATTTTAAACTAAAAACGATATGAAGACATTTTTACTTTTATTATTTACAGTATCAATCCTTTCTGCAACTGCAGAAAATATTGGTCTGTTTTTAATAAAGAATCAGCCCAAGTACAATTTGCCGTTAATGAAATTGAGAATGTATTGAAATTGAAAGGAATTGAACCTGCCAGTTATTCAATTTCCGTGCTTAGCAAGATGCGGGCTGGTCAAACCAATATTGTTCTAATCAGCTTAAACGAAAAAGTTGCTACTGCCCCGCTCATCGGCCGCGAAACCAAGTAAGTGAATCCAAAATGGGTGTCTTATTCGAACTATAAACAGACTTCATGAAAACAATGAATATAATATATATCTTTTTATCTACCGTACTTCTTTTCTTTTATGGTTGTAAGCCAAAAGACAATTGTTCAACCCAATCCAAATGTGTACAGTTGGATGAGATAGAGTCGATTATGATACAAGAGCCTGAAATTCTGGATAGTTTAGTTGCAAGTATAGACACCACAAGGTTTTCACAAAATGAAGAATCCAGAATGAGTATGATTAAAGGATTGGCTTATTATACTGATGGCAAATTTGACCTGGCAATTAAAGAATTGGAGAATGCAGAAAATGGATTTGAAAAACAAAAAGATAGTTATCACAGCAATATAAATAAGCTGATCCAGGCATTTACTTATGAAATGCTGAATCTGAATGATATCGCTTCCAGAACATATCTTGAATGCGAAGAATACTTTAATCTGAATCATTTAGATAATTATAAGTTTTATGCCAATTTAGGCTTGTTGCGAATGTCGAAATATTTGAAACTGGATGAGAAAGCTTTTATTGACCGTTTAAAAAAAGAGCTGGACCATTCAAAAAACCCGAACTTTGAAGGATTATTTTATTCAACATTGGGAAATATAGAAAATAATGATTCATTGTGCGTCATTTATTGTGAGCAGGCAAAGTCCAGCTTCAGCCAGGTACACCGATGGTCCAGGGTCTATTCCATGGAACTTATTATTTTAATGAAAAAGATTAAATACGAACGTCCGGAAATTGCTCAGACCGATTACGATAACTTCCAGCGTAAGGCATATTCCTATACCCCAACAACAAAACAAAGAATTCAATACCATTATGGGCAGGCTTATCTTTATGCCATACAAGGGAAAATAACAGAATCAATCAACAGTGCCAATCAAATTTTGAATGAATCTATTGAGTTAAAAGTCTCTATCGTAGAAATTGATTGCGTAAAATTACTGGCCTTTTTGTATAAAAAAATTGGGGATTATAAAAATGCTCATATCATGCTGGAACGGAGTAATGCACTCCATTTGAAATCCATGGACGACTTGCAGAAAAGCCAATTGTTGGCACTGGGTGCCCTTTACCGGTATTCCGCGATTGAAAGGGAAAAAGTAGCTTTAAAAATACAGATTCAACGTATCGTTATTGTTTTGGCAATAATATGCATCATTTTTATAATTGTCTTTTTTTCGGTCTCGTTCAAACTGAAAAATAGTAAGCATAAACAGGAAATTCTAAAATTGAAGAACATTGAAATTACCGAGCAGTTTAATAATCTTCTTTCTTCCCTCAAACATCATGAATCTAGCAATGAATTCTTAATTCATCAGGTTGAAGACCTTAAAGATCAATACAAGGATTCTAAGAAGATCAATGAATTATTAAAGTCAATTGATCAAAAACAGTTAACAAGCTGGATGGAATTTGAAGCTAGATTTATAGAACTTCGACCAGACTGGATTGAAAAATTAAAACAAGAAGTACCACAACTTACCGCGACTGACATTAAATATTGCATGTGCCTTTACTTCAATTTAAATAATTACGCCATTTCGAATTTATGCGACATAGGCACTGAAGGCATTAAAAGCGCAAAAAAAAGATTGCGCGATAAATTTTCCTTGAATGATGCTTCAGAGATCTATCTCTTCCTAAAAAAAATTGAACTCAAAAATTAAGAAATCTCAACAATTAATCACATTCTGGATTTTACACCCTTATACACCCCTGAATAAAAGCTTCTTTTCTAATCAAAGTCATTATGTTTGCATCATGCTTTTTAAATAAATCATTGATACACACTAAATGAAAGTTGACATGAAAAAAATTCTATTTTTCCTCATTATTCTGGCTCTTTTCATCACTAACATCAGTTTCAATCCTGAAAGCGTAGCAACAAATCAATCACAGCTTACACTTGAGATGATAACAGCAAAAGCTGATGTTCCAACTGAAAATCTACCACCAGATCCAACAAAAGATCCTGTTCCAAATAGTATGTTCCCAATAGATTGGAGTTTTTCAGCCCTTATTGATTACTTCTTTGGATAGAGGTTAAAGACAATCATTTATTTACTCACCTCATGCCCGCCTAAATGGCTGAGGCAGGGGGTGAGTCGAACTTTAATGGTTTTTTTATTCAATATAACCGCCATTCAGTATTAAACGATGAGGAACTTGTTCAAACAAATTGGATTAGTATTGCCTATCCTATTATTGTCCGCAATAATTCTGGTAATTCCACAGCTTGATATTCGTGAACTAATTGAGCCTACCCAAAGTGGCAAGGCTTTCGGTTTCATCTGGGGAATGTTGGGTTATGTTGTTGTGGTCATATTTATAGCAACAATAAATAAGGAAGCACGCACAGTCCGGATTACATGGATCGATCTGTTGTTAGGCGCTTATGGTCTGATGGTCGTAATATCCTACTGGCTTCACCCAACCGACAATCTTCAAATGTTAAGTTTTGGAGCTTTGATCCTGTTCTATCTAAGTGTTCGTACAATCAGAATAAAATATTTAAAATTCATTTTGCTAGCTGTAGTTATTTCCGGCCTGACCCAGGCAATGTATGGCAATTTACAATTGTGGGGCTACTATCCCTCGAACCACGGAATATTCCGAATGACCGGAAGCTTTTTTAACCCGGGGCCATTCGCGGGTTATCTATGCGCGGTTTTGCCGATTGCAGTGTCAATTTATTTTAAAGGTTTGAATGTTAGAAGGTTTGATGGTTTGATTGGCCAGATGTTTGATCGTTTGAAAACTTCAATCTCGCAATCAAAAACACTCAAACTTTTTTTTGAACGTTCAAACCAACTTTTTTCAAACGTTCAGCCGTCAAACAGTGAAGCCTCAAACAATCAAACACCGAAATCATCAAACGTTTTAAAAGGTATAGCACTTATAACAATCATCGTCATTGCTCTGGTATTGCCAGCTTCCCGCTCAAGAGCTGCATGGCTTGGCGCATTGGCCGGATGCTTCTTCGTTTTCCTAACCCTCCAACCCTTTCAACTTTTTAAACGGCGAAGCCCCAATCCCTTTAAACCTTTTAAACGAGCGATAATTGTTGTCGGCATCCTGTTTTTTGCGGTAGCGTTGGTTGGCATGTACAAGTTTAAGCAAGGTTCTGCCGATGGCCGTTTGCTGATTTGGAAGGTGAGCGCCGGAATGGTTAAAGACAAACCAATCTTTGGTCATGGCACCGACAAGTTTGCTGCTGATTATATGAACTACCAGGCGGCTTATTTTAAGCCCAACCCTAATTTGCCCGAAGCCATGCAGGCTGATAACGTGACATACGCTTACAACGAATTATTAAAGCTGACCGTTGAATATGGACTGGTTGGTTTGTTGCTGGCGCTGGCTGTAATTTGGTGTTTGTTCTTTGTGAAAAGTGAAAAAGGCAGTAGGCAGAAGGCAGAAGGTAGATGGAGAGGCAGTAGGCAGAAGTTAAAAAATCCCATTCATTTAGCGGCACGGGGCGGTTTGCTTGCAATTATTGTTTTCTCCATGTTCTCGTATCCTTCCGAGATACTACCGATTAAAATGCTGTTTGTGCTGTTTGCGGCAATAGTTGCAACGCACCAAAAACCAGTAAATTTATTCCAATCGGCTGCTAAAGAAACAACACAGGTATCCGTACAAAAAACAGCTTTTGCAAGTAAAGCGATTTGGGTTGCAGCATTTGCGGCTGTGCTAATAACCGCGTATCCTGCCACGCAATACCTTACGCAACAATACCAAGCCTATAAAACATGGAAGGATGCCTCCGATATTTACAATGTGGGCGCGTACCCCGAATGTTTGGAGTATTTTGAACTGGCTTATCCACTCCTTAAAACCAATGGCGCATTTTTGGTGCAATATGGCAAAGCCCTCGAAATGGCAGAAAAGCACGAAGCCTCCATTGTAATACTAAACGAGGCCAAGCAACATTTAAACAATACCGTACTTTATACCTGTTTGGGCAACAACTACAAGGCTTTGGGTATGCACCCCGAAGCAGAACAAGCCTACCTGCACGCCTGGCACATGGCTCCTGCCCGCTTTTACCCCTTGTACCTGCTGGTAAAATTGTACGATGAAACTGGACAAACAGAAAAAGCAGTGGCAATGGCAAAAAAGGTATTGCGAAAAGAAGTAAAGGTTGAATCAACGGCTGTAGAAGAAATAAAGGACGAGATGAGAAAAGAGCGAACCCAAAATACTGAATGAAAACAATAGAATAACATGAATTATAGCAATGAGAAATTCGATACGTTTGAAGACAACAAAATAAATTGAATATTCTCTTAAATTGAAGAAATATAAAAACATGGGCAAAAATGTAATAGTATATATTATGACTAAGCTAACTGTAACTATCCTTTTCATGCTATTTATTCTTGCCCAACTTTCGGCCCAAGGTGCCAAAGATTCGATTGACATTCATAAGCCGCACCTTTTCGAAAAGCTGTACCTTCACGTTGATCGTGAACTATATGCCCCGGGCGATAAGATCTGGCTGAAAGCCTATCAGGTTAATGGATTTACCAATAAACTGAATGCCAATTTCAGGAACACATATGTTCAGTTGGTTGCCGAAGATGGACGGGTGGCTAAAGACATCATGCTGTTTTCGATCAAAGGTCAGGCCAACGGAAGTTTTAATACCGATTCGTTGTCCAACGGGACGTACACCATCAGGGCCTTTACCAAATACCTCGAAAACTTTGGGGAGGAAACCTTCTTCCACAAGAAGATATGGATCGGGAAATCTATGAGATCATTTGGTCTACCTGAAAAAGTCCAAACAGACGATTCGAAAATTGATGTTTCTTTTTTGCCCGAAGGTGGGAACATGATCCCCAATACTGCAAATACCGTGGCTTTTAAGGCCATTGACCAAAAAGGACGGGGGATTTACGTGAGCGGGAAAATCATGAACGAACGTGGCGACACCGTTACCTCGTTTGCCGCCACTTACCTTGGTATGGGCAAGTTGATAATGATGCCCAAAGAAGGGGAAAATTACCATGCAACAATAGATCAATTCCCGGGACTGAAATTTCAACTCCCAAAGGCCATCGGCAATGGCATTAGCCTGAGGTTCAAAGAGAAGGGCGAAATGTTGTTATTTGAAGTTTCATCGAACATGAAACTTGACAAATACCCTGAATTTTCTTTTGTGGCCTCCCACAAGGGATTGGTTCTGCTCCATAGAAAAATCAGGATGGTTGATTTCATCCACGCTATCACAGTGGGTAAGGACATTTTTCCTACTGGGATTTCAAAAATCACACTATTCGACAGCGCGCTGATTCCATTGGCCGAACGTCTTATTTTCATTGACAAGGATCCGGACGATTTGCTCGCCTTAAAGTTGAACCAAAAAGAGTTCATGCCCCGCGAGGAGGTAAAATTGGATGTGGATGCACTTCTGGAGCCGGGCGATTCGATCAACTCCTGTTTCTCGGTGGCGGTGGTCAACAGAAATTATTTAAGTACCGGAGAGTGTAGCCAGAATATCAAAAGCTATCTGTTGCTCGACTCCGACCTGAAAGGCGCCATTGAATCGCCGGCTGCGTATTTTGCTGACGATAAGTTGCACACTTCGGCCGAAAAGCTGGATTTGCTGATGCTGGTAAATGGTTGGAGAACCTATTTGTGGGACGAAATCGGGCAAACTCCGACCCCATCAATTGATGAATGGAATGATGCAGGTATCAATATTTCAGGCTATGTAAAAAAACTTTTGTGGAATGCCCCTGTTCCGGAAGCCGAGGTTTCGATGGATTATTTGTTCAGGAATTTTTGTATCGGAAAAACCATTACCGACCAAACCGGACGGTTTCATTTCGAAAATACCTATCTGGTAGATTCATCAAAGGTGATGATCAATGCCAAAAAGAAGGATGGGGCCCGGACTGTCGAGATCATGCTCGATCCTTTACCGAAACCCGATACGGTCGTTGCCTCCGGTCGGCTAAACAATACTTGTTTTGATATTGGCCTGAACATGAATTTCGACCGTGAGAATAATTCCCGGCGAATGAAGGAATTGGAATTCAATCCTGAAAAAGGAACTATTTTACTGGAAGGTGTGGATATTGTCGAAAATAAGAATACCCCTTTTACCCATACTGTAGGGGATTATGCATGGGCCGACAAGACACTGACAGTAACAAAGGAAGATTATGACGAGCAGAATGTACTCTGGTACCTGGTAACAAAGGGTGGCGGGATTCATTTTTCTGATGATGATAACATTTCCATGAGAAGTACTATGGACAGTATTCCATCGCCCCCTCCACTATTTGTATTGGATGGAATGGAATGTTCTGATAAAAATCAAATATTATTGCTGCCGATGTCCTCTATTGATAAAGTGGACATCATAAGACCCCACAGTTTTTATAAATTTAGGATAACAGAGGTAGGGGTCATTGCCATTTACCGAAAACCCATGGGTCAAATAGATAACCGGGAAGTTTATGTCAGGGGGCGTGTAATACTAAATATAAAAGGCTTCTACAAGGAACAAAAATTTTATTCGCCCAAATATTCGCTCGAAAACATCAACAACCCGCAACCCGATTGCCGGCCTACGTTATACTGGAACCCGAATGTTGCCTTTGTTAACGGTAAAGCCAACTTCGGTTTCTTTACCTCCGATGAATTAACCGAATATGTTGTTTATCTGGAAGGGATTACCAAAAACGGCAGGATATGTTTCGGCACCACCAAATTTACAGTCAGGAAAGAGTAAATAGTAACATGGAAACACCATAAAGAGAAAGAATAAAAAAATAAACCTGGTAACATTTAAAGGATTTAAACGAAGAGATGATAAAGATAACTAAGGAACATGACACTATAAATAATAGTATTATTCATAAGGGAAAATGTATAAAGCACAAACCAGCGAATTGCATCAGCTTCCTGCCTGGCATCTTTTTCCTGGAGACTTACTTTGGATTTGACAAGAAACCCAAGTTTAGTCGAAGAAATCCCGTGTGCTCGGGAACTAAAAAAGAAAATGAGGTGATGTGACAAAGATATATATTATCGGGCAATCAAGCGAAGCAAGGCTTTAGCTTGTATATTTTGAAGAACTTAAATAAATTTAAATTTTTAATTATGAAGAAGTATTCAATTATTGCAGTTATTTCAATAGCGATTTTATTAAGTTTCGCTAATTTCTTTCAGCCTTTCCAAATTGCACAAGCATGTTACCCTTGGGATCCAGATTGGAATCCAATAACAGGAGAATGTGGTGATCCAGTACCACCTTCTGGAGAAAGGCCTGAAGAAGGTAGAGCCTGTTGGTTTATTATGGATCCCAATAATCCTCGATTCCTAGGCTATGCAACTGATTGTGTTTGGGCAGTTGCCGGCTCTTGTACTCCAGAGAATTGTCCCTTTGGTAGTTAAAATAAATTTTGGGAGGGAGCAAATATGTATAAAAAAACAGCTTTCTCCCTGCTTTTTACTCTAAAAAGGGAGAAATAAAGTTAATTAAATGGAGATTTTATATATTATTAAAGAACTTAAATAAATTTAAATTTTTAATTTATGAAGAAGTATTCAATTATTGCAGTTATTTCAATAGCGATTTTATTAAGTTTCGCTAATTTCTTTCAGCCTTTCCAAATTGCACAAGCATGTTACCCCTGGGATCCAGATTATAATCCTATAACAGGAGAATGTGGTGATCCAGTACCACCTTCGGGGGAACGGTCTGCACAAGGAGAACAGTGTTACATTCGTGTTTGGGACGGGTACGAATTTCAAGTGTGGCCCAATGGTTATGCAACTGATTGTGTTTGGGCTGTTGCAGGTTCATGTACGCCAATCAATTGTTAATGTAAGGAAGAACTTACCTAAAAGGAAAAACTATAAAAGCTCCTTTAGCATCAAATCAAATTGACATTTACGCATAATAGGAAACTTAAATAATTAATACTTTAGGTTTCCTATTAAAATATTGTTTCCATTAATAATCAAAGGTTAAACAACTCAAAATTTTAAAATATTTAGCTATGAGAATTTCGTTATTTATTTATATAGTAATATTTCTTACCAGTTGTAACAAGCGACAAGCAGAACAAACTACAAGTAGTTTAGATTTACAAACGATTAATGTTTCTTTAGAAGAAGTCAATAACAATGATATTATTGAAAGCGCAAGCTATATTTTCCTTGATTCTGAATTCCTTATTGGAAACATTTCTAGAATATTATTTTTTGGAGAAAATATTTATATCCATGATAAAGTTACTGATCGAATAGTAGCCTTTTCAATGAAAGGGAAATATTTGTTTCATATAGATCAGAAAGGTAAGGGACCTATGGAATATCTTAAGTTAAGCGACTTTACGATAGATGAATCTAAGAACAATATATTAATTTACGATGAATCTTCTCATAAAATATTGAGCTATTCCATTGCAAAACAAAAATTTATTGATGAGCATAAAATCAACTTTTACCCTACAGCATTTGCGTGGGATTCAAACTGCTTATTTTTTTATAATCCCTACACTTTCAATTATTTACGAGAAGACAAATATCATTATTCATTGATTAAGACATCAGATGAAATAGAAGAAGAGGAAAGATATTTTAAAATTGATGAAAAGATTGGAAATTTCATGTCTAATTCGAATCCAAAAGGTTTTTTCTATGGGAAAAATCTTTGTATGCTCAATCGATTTGATAATATTATCTATAGCTTAACTAAAGATAGTATTTATGCTCACTATAAAGTGTTATTTGCTGAAAATGATGATTATCAGAATGCGTTGAATGATGCAATTACAAAAGGAACAAGAAATACAGATCGATATCATAATTGTGCAGCCGATATTAATGATTTCTGTGAATCTGATGATTTTATAACATTCAATTATAGTAGAAATAGAAAGCTTTATTCAGTTATATTTTCAAAAGAAAAAAATAAAATCATTTCACATCAAACAAGATTTGCAATAATTTCACCAACATTATTAAAGAATAATATCCCAATATTCTTCTTTCCAAACAATGTTAAAGACAATTTATTTATTTCAATAATTCCTTCTGTTTTAATGGGGCAGCTCGCTAATGACAAAACATTTCAGAAATCAATGATGGAAAACATGACTGATACTGACCTTATTGAAAAATTGAAAAATTTTAACATAAATAATAATCCTGTTATTGTTTTTTATAAGTTCAAATCATGAAAAATACAATAATATATATATTATTGGCATTAGCAATATTATTGTTGATTTCAAGTGTTATTTTTGGAATACTCTTCTATAAGGAAAGAAATGTATTTGATCGTTTTAAAATGGTTGCCAGTAATGAGATTAATCAATTAAAGGCTGTAAATGAGAACCTAAAAGGATCATTTTTCGAAAGTCAACTTTACAATAATGAAAAAATCACAATTTCTGGAAGTGAGGATTGGTCCAATTTTACCTTTTGTTTATTTATTTCGGAGAATCAATGCTCTGCATGTGTTAATGCCATGTTAGAGTATTATACATCAAACATTAATGTCGTGTCAGATTCGAATTTTATCATTCTGGCAAATTTTAATAATAATTCCATCAAACTTCTTAGAGCAAAACATCAGCTCAAATGTAAGATAATTTCTACAATTGATACTAACATAAAGATTGCAGAAAATAAATATCCGTGTTTCTTTATCTTAAATAAAAAAAAATATGAATCAGAAATGTTTTTTTTTCCATTGAAAAACGAACCTGAAATGATGAAAAAATACTTTGAGAATATCAATAAGAAATATTTCAATCGAAACAACAAATAGTTACAATTGCTGAATTGCCCAAAAATTGAAGTTTTAGCGAGATCTTCACATAAGATAAATACAAGTATAGATAGACCAAATGCCACTACGCCTCTCCTCCTTCACCATCCTCATCTTTTTCGCGGTGTTTATCATCGCGGGGGTGGCGTTGGCACCGCTTATTCCCGTGCAATTAAAGCCCGATTACACGCTGCCAACGGTTTCTGTACGCTACGCGTGGAGCGGCGCGCAGCCGCGTGCCATCGAGCAGGAAGTAACTTCGCCTTTAGAAGGTTTGTTTGCCACCATGCGCAGCATCAAAAATGTAAAATCAGAATCGGGCATTGGCTCGGGGCAAATAAATATCGTCCCTCTTCCTTCTCCATCCTGATCATCTTCGTATTACTGATGATTGTTGGGATAAGCGTGTTGCCAATGCTCAAAGTGCAGTTAACAACTTCGCGGTCGTTGCCCGATTTGTCGGTGAATTATCACTGAGCCGATGCTTCGGCGCGGGTAATCAAGCAGGAAGTAACTTCGAAGTTGGAAGTGCTGTTTAGTGGGGTCAAGGCACCAAATCGGTTTCGTCGGTTTCGTCAAAAGGATATGGGCGCATCAGTTTGTCGTTTAAAAAAAACGGTGAACCTCGATGCAGCGCGTTTCGAGGTGGCTTCGTTGGCTAGGCAGATATACCCTACGCTGCCAGAACAATTGTCGTTCCCGGAGTTTTCGATGAGTGCCAGCGGCGAAAACAACAGCCCGATTTTAACCTATACCTTGAATGCCAGCGCCGGTCCGTTTTTTATCCAGAAATTTGCCGTGGCTCATTTAGTTCCCCAACTGTCGGTCATCCCGGGAGTCGGTGGGGTTAAAGTCTATGGGTCGACGCCTTACCAATGGGAAATCCGCTTCAGCAGCGAAAAGATACAGGAGTTGGGTATCCGCTCCGAAGACATCGCCCAAAGCATTTCCGATTATTTCCGTAAGGATTTCCTTGGGCAAGGGACTGTTTCATCAGCAAATTCCGAAACAATTACAGGGTTTTACCTGAGCAACAGCTTGGCCGACAGCATCGCGTGGCGCTCGATCTTTGTAGAGATGGTGAAAAATCGGATGGTCTTATTGGGCAAAAGACGAATAAAACCCACATTCTTAAAAATACACCCTTTTACACCCCTGTAAAAACTCAACTATTTGTAGTATGTTCATTATGTTTGTGGAAATCATTAATGTTCTTTTTGACATACAGATTTTTTTGAATAAGATGCCGGATTGTTGTTTTTAACCAAGCTATACTCGATGGGAAGATTACTAAAATATATTTGTATCCTGATTCCATCATTATTGTTGGCTTTCCTGATTTTGGTTGTCCCGCAGTTGGACATCCAGGAACTAATGTTGCCTTCCCAAAGTGGCAAAGCATTCGGTTTGTTGGGAGGAATGCAGGACACAACATTATTGCCCACCCAAAAATCAGATTTTACAAGTAAAGTGGTTTGGGTTGCAGCACTTGCAGTTGTGCTAATAACCGCATATCCTGCCACGCAATACCTTACACAACAATACCAGGCCTATAAAACATGGAACGATGCCGCCGATATTTACAACGTGGGCGCGTACCCCGAGTGTTTAGAGGATTTTGAACTGGCCTACCCACTCCTTAAAACCAACGGGGTGTTTTTGGTGCAATATGGAAAAGCCCTTGAAATGGCCGGAAAACCGGAAAACTCCGTTGCCATACTTAACGAGGCCAAGCAACATTTAAACAACACCATACTTTATACCTCTTTGGGCAACAGCTACAAAGCTTTAGGTAAAAATACCGAAGCCGAACAAGCTTATATGCACGCATGGAACATGGCTCCCTACGGTTTTACCCCTTATACTTGTTGGCTAAACTGTATGATGAAACCGGGCAAACCGAAAAAGCGGTGGCAATGGCTAATAAAGTGATGGAAAAAGATGTAAAAGTTGAATCGACTGCGATTAAAGAGATTCAGGAGGAAATGAGGAAGATTATTGAAAAGAGCAACACCGAACTATTGAATGAAAGCAAAACACAAACAGACAATAACTTAAACCCGACTTATAAAGGAACAAAAGAGGGAGCCTATCGCTCCGTGGTACTAACTTGCGGTTTTAAACTCCAGAAGTGGTAGCTCCCTCCGGGGAGCAAAGATAAAGAATATAGGCAAAGTTCGGAGCAAAGAGTTTTAGAGCTTTGGGAAGATTGAAAGTTAACAAATTTATTATATTAATAAAATTTATAAAATGAAAAAAATAAAAGTTCTAATAGTACTTGTATCATTTATATGTGTTACAGCAATTAATTTTTCTACTAATTTTAATTCGCTTGGAGAAAAGAAATTAGGGACAACATCATTGCTTCAAATAAGTGTTGCCAATGCTCAAGGAGCAGAATACAATGACCCTACTTGGGCTGATATCTCAGATTGGCTAGAATCTATTGATGAGTGGGCAGGTGTTAAAAACGCAGTAGGGGAAGATACTCCAACTGATCAATTTTCTGAAGGTATCCACCAATATTTAGATGATTGGGATTTGACTGGTGATCCAGAATATGGTTGGTTTTATGACAGTCAGGGGAATTCTGCGTATGAGCAAACTGATGATTGTGATGGACAACCAAATTTTTGTTAAAAATTTTATTAGGAGAAAGGATTCCTTTTGGGGAATCCTTTCCCTTGTTTCAATATGAAGAACTTAACTTAAACTATAAACATGTATTTATCAAATAGAAATATTCCGGCAATAATTTTAATTTTCATAATTTCTATAGGATGTAACCATAAAAAACTAAATGGAGACAAACTACAAAGAATCTATGCCAGAGGAATGAAATCTACCGTAAAAAATATTAAAGAACTTCACGTTATAGATTCTACGTCAATTAAATTAGATTTATCTGATGTGGATTTTGAAAGTAAATCTATTGTCCCAATCCGTTTCATGAAATTATGTCCTAAAAATGAAATTCTTATTGGAATTATTGACAAAATTGTTCATTACAAGGATAGAATCTATATTCTTGATAAAGTAACAAACTCATTGTTAATTCTTGATATTGATGGAAATATGATTTTTAAGATACACAATGTAGGCAAAGCAGGCGGAGAATACAATACAATAAGTGATTTTTGCATCGATGATAAGCATCAAAAAATTGTGATTTTTGATGCAAAAAGCAAGAAATTTATTCATTACAATTTGAATGGAAAGTTTTATAAAGAATATAAAACGCTTATTTGGTTAAAAGAATTTTCGATTTTAAATACAGGTGATTACTGTATGCTTACTTTAGGCAATGACTACTCTGGTTATCAATTGCTTTTTTCAGATTCATTGCATCGTATTAGACAAAAGGCAATTCCGGTAAATTCAGGATATTTATTAAACCTTTTTAGTAACGGGAAATCTCTGATTCAAAATTATAATGAGGCTACGCAAATTTCAGCACCTTTTTCAAACAAAATTTATCGCATACGATATGGTAGAATTTATTTAGATTATATATTAGACTTTGGGGAAAGGGAATTTAAGTACGAAAAAGATAAACATAGAAATATGAATATGTTTATAGATGATTATGATAATAATAAATTAATGTTTTCATTGGGTGGATTTATGGAGACAGATATCAATTTATTGGTTGAATTAACATACAAAGGGAAAGGTTATGTGGTTAATTATAAAAAAGATAATAAAAGTTTGACAATTCAATCATTAATACTATTAGATAGTCTCCACATTACTTTTCCCAAAATATACATCGAAGATTGTTTCGTTTCTATAATTAATTCAGTATGGATGATCGAAAATAAAGATTTGATGATCAAAAAGTACGGATTAGAAAAATTCTATTCTGGTTTAACCGTGAATAGTAATCCCATTTTAGTATTTTATAAAGTGCAATAAATGAATTTATGAGCCATGGTTAAAGTTGTATCGATTATATCTATTTGCTTTCTATTGTTAGGATGCGATTTAACGCTAAGTAAAAATAAACATGAAGAATTTAATTCACATAAAAAAACAGAAGTCGCTGTAAGTGGAGTAGGAATGAATATTTTTCTAATTTCTCCAAATAGAGACTCAATTAGAATAAAAAATTTAATAGATGGTTGTATCTCTAAAATTCTATTATTGAGAGTCCCAAGATATTCATGTAGTAGCTGTGTTAATCGTGAAATTATTGAATTATGTAATTTATCGAATAATAACATGAATATAAAGTCAGTAATAATCACAGAATATGAAGATCTTAGATTATTTCGTGCTTTCGCAACTAACATATTGATCAAGAATATATCGATATATAATTGTCAAATAAGGCTTAATAAACTTGATGAACAAGGTAATCCATATTATTTGTTGATAAATAATAGAGGTGAGTTATTAAAATATTTTGTCATTGATAAAAGAGATTTCAGAGCTACTGACAGATTCTTCAATAAGTATAAACTGAAGTAAATGTTATAATAGTACTTCTTGAAAACTCAAAACATCATTTATAGAGCATCCTACTCACTTATTATGGTTTTTATTGCATTGATGATATTTTTAGCATTATAAAAAAAAATGACCCAACGTTTCCTCTCCTCCTTCTCCATCCTCATCCTCTTCGCGGTGTTTATCATCGCGGGGGTGGCCCTGGTGCCGCTTATCCCGGTGCAGTTAAAGCCCGATTACACGCTGCCCACGGTTTCGGTGCGGTATTCGTGGAGCGGTGCGCAACCACGTGCCATCGAGCAGGAGGTTACATCGCTGTTAGAAGGCTTGTTTGCTACCATACGCGGTATCAAGAATGTAAGATCCGAATCGGGTATTGGCACGGGGCAGATTAGCATTGAGTTCGATAAAAACACCGATATGGACATGGCACGGTTCGAGGTGGCGGCCTCAGTGCGCCGGGTTTACCCGCAGTTGCCGCCGGGGGTGTCGTACCCACAAGTGGTTGCAGGTGGCCAAAGCAGCAACGACAGGCCTGTATTGGTATATACCATTTTGGCCGATTTGCCCCCACAGGAGATACTTGCATTGGCAGAAAGCAGGGTAAAAGAAAAACTGGCACAAACCGGGGGCGTAAGTGATGTGCAAATTTACGGCGCTTCGCCCCACCAATGGAACATTACCTACGATTTCAGCAGGATGCAGGCATTGGGCATTTCGGCAAACGAAATTGCCGCTGCTATCAATGGCATACAAAAGTTATCGCCTGTGGGTATGGGCAAGGTTACTGCCGATGGGAACGAAAAAGGGATTGTAATCAAAAACGGGCTGAACAACCATTTTGCATGGGAGGGTATCCCTATTGGGCAATATGCAGGGCGTACCGTTACCCTGGGCGAGATAGCCACCGTAGAGTTAATGCCCGAACCGGCACGGTCGTACTTTCGCATCAATGGCAAAAACGCCATTTATCTAACCATTTACGCGCAGGAAGGGCAAAACCAAATAAGGTTGTCCGATCAAATTAAACAAGTGATGGCCGATATTGCCGCGCAACCGGGATTCCCGCTCTCGTTTGTTGTGAACAGCGATTCATCGAAGTTTATAAAAAACGAAATCGAAAAGAACGCGTGGCGTATGGTGGCCACGCTCCTTATCTTGTTTTGTTTTGTATGGTTGGTAAGCCGCAACCTAAGGTATGTATTGCTGTTGTTTGTTAGTTTGCTGGTAAATATTTGCCTGTCGTTTTTGTTGTATTACGTGTTTGGCATCGAGCTGCATCTGTATTCGTTCGCCGGGTTTACCATTTCTCTGGGCTTTTTGATCGACAACAGCATTGTAATGATCGACCACCTTCGCCATAAAAACAACCTGAAGGTGTTTATGGCTCTGTTGGCCTCTACCTTAACCACTATTGCCGCGCTGTGCATCGTTTTTTTTCTGGACGAAAATACGCGCCTGCAATTGGTCGATTTTTCGGCGGTGGTCATTATCAACCTCGCGGTATCGCTGGTGGTATCGCTGTTTTTTATCCCTGCTTTGATGGAGAAAATGCCGCTGGCCAAAACAGGTAAATTGGGCAAAAAAATATGGCGCAAACGGCGTGTAATAAAAGCCACAATTATTTATGGCCGTGTACTGGGGTTTATTAACCGCCGTAAAAAACTGATTTTCGCATTGGGCGTGTTAGGGTTCGGGCTACCCGTATTTATGCTGCCCTCTCATTTGGGGAAAGAAGATCTGTTTTCGACAAAACCCAAACAGGAAACAGCCACTATCCCCTTTTACATGCGCTTTTACAACAACACCTTGGGAAGCGAATTTTACAACCAAAATATCCGATCATATATCGATTTGTCGCTTGGCGGTACTTTGCGGTTGTTTGTGCAGAAAACAAATTTCAGCAATTATTTTGCCGAGAAAGAACAGACCCGTTTGATGGTCGATGCCCAAATGCCCGAGGGAGCTACGCTCGCACAGATGAACGAGGTTTTCGCGCGCCTCGAAACTTACCTTCGCCAGTTTAACGAGATCGACCAGTTCGAAACCCGCATTTACAGCAGCCGTAACGGAAGCATGGACATCAGTTTTAAAAAAGACTTTGAATTTTCGGGTTTCCCATACATGGTGAAGGAACTGATTACTTCACAGGCCATAGCGATTTCTGATGCCGATTGGCAGGTAAGTGGGGTTGGCGATGGGTTTAACAATTCGTTGCGCGAGCAAACCGGCAGTTACAAAGTAACCCTGCAAGGCTACAACTACGAGGAGCTTACCCAACATACCGAGCGATTGCGCGACACGCTGTTGGTTAACCCACGCATCAAAGAAATAAACATTATGGGGCGCGACGCGCGAACCCGTGATTTTTCGCACGAGTTCAACGCCACATTCAACAACGAATTGTTAGCACTCAACAATACTCCGTTGTCGGGCATTTCGGGGTTTGTGAACCAACTATCGCAGGAAGGGGAACAATACGGAAGGGTATTTTTAAACGGACAATACAACAATGTGGTACTCACCTCGGCTTCGGCAGGCCAATATGACCAATGGCAGTTTTACAATGGGGTAATTGGCAATACAGGCCGCCAGGTGAAGCTTTCGGATATGGCCAAGGTTGAAAAGCAACGCACCGCCAAAACCATCTACAAAAACAACCAACAATACCAGTTGGTGCTCGAGTACAACTTTATTGGCGATTACCAATTGGGTAGCCTGATTCTCAGGGAAAGCCTTGAGGAGTTTACGCCCACGCTGCCCATAGGCTATACGGCCAACGAGAACAACCGCCGCTGGCTTACCACAGAAGAAAAATACGAGCAGGTAAAATTGGTTTTGTTGGTGATTTTGCTCGTGTATTTTATTTGCGCCATCCTTTTTAACTCGCTGTTGCAGCCGTTGGCGATCATCAGCACCATACCCATATCGCTTATCGGCGTATTCCTGACCTATTACCTGTTAGACATTAATTTTGGGCAGGGAGGGTTCGCGGCCATTATTTTGCTGGGTGGGCTAACCGTAAATTCGGCCATTTACATTGTCAACGAGATGAATCATCTGCGAATAGGGCGTGATGTACCCATCACGTTAAGACTGTATTTAAAAGCATATAACACGAAAATAATTCCAGTGTTATTAACCATTTTATCGACCATATTGGGGCTGATTCCTTTTTTGATAGATGGGCAAAAAGAACCATTCTGGTTCTCGTTGGCCACCGGAACAGCCGGAGGCTTAATGTTCTCGATGTTAGGTATTTATGTGTATTTACCGTTGTTTTTTGTAAAGAAGGAGAAAAGGAAATGATAAATAACAGCGAATACAAAAACGCCCTGAAAGGGCAGCATAACTTAGCCCAGGGCAACGCCCTGGGGTTAAAGACGAATACAAAAATCGTCCGCGCGATAATGTCCATCAAAGCGAAAATCTTGTTTCGGACGAAACAGATGACCTTGTGTTTCCCGGAAATGTTGTACTGCAATTCCCTGCCTGCGGCGGGCAGGCGTCCGAAACAACGATGTCGCTCTTATCAATATTTTTTCACGAACGGTTTTTCTCCTGCATCCCTTACCCAGGGAGGCGTTTCGGTTCGTTCCTCCCGAAACTATGCCCTGGGCTAGATTATATTGGCCTTTCAGGCCGTGAAGAAATGCCGGCCCGAACCTGTGCATAAAGAATAGTCCGCCAGTTGGCGGAAGAGGCAGAGAGTATAGTGAAATAAATAATAAAATACAATATAATTTCAGTTAAATTACCAAGACAAAGCATTAAGGATCCATAAAAAACATAAGCACCATGACAAAAACAGTATTTTCAACGATCATCATTGCCGGTTTTATCGCCTGTTCCTGTGGTTCAGGAGAAAAAAGTGCAGCACCCGACGCGAAAGAAACCACTACTATCGCCGATTTGAAACCCATGGAGGTAGAAACCATGGTGGTAAAACGTGGCGTATTTAGCAAAGAGATAACAAGCAACGGGAAAATTATGGCCCAGCAAAAAGTAGAGCTTCGATTTCAAAGTTCAGCAAAAATTAAGCGGATTTACAAGGCAAATGGCGATCGGGTTAAAAAGGGCGATGTTATTGCCGAACTCGACAACTACGAGACAAAAATAAAAATGAGCCAAACAAAAGCGCGTTTCGAGAAAGCAAGGATCGACCTGGCCGATGTACTGATAAGTCAGGGATATGACATACGCGACTCGACCCGGATACCTAAGGAGATGTTAGATATTGCAAAAATCCGAAGTGGGTATATTCAATCATCGGCCGATTATGAGTTGGTGAAATACGATTTTTCTAATTCGGTGATGGAGTCGCCCATCAACGGGATATTGGCCAACCTGCAAGCCAAAGAAATGAACTACAACAAAACAAGCGAGCCTTTCTGTATCGTGTTTGGCGAGAATATCGAAGCTGGGTTCACTGTTTTGGAGTCGGAACTACCTTTGATAAAGAAAGGCCAGACCGTTGCCGTAGCCCCTTATTTTGATCAGGAAACCAAAGTAAGCGGCGTGATAACCGAAATAAACCCGATGGTCGACAAAAACGGGTTGGTGTTTATAAAGGCTTTGTTGCAAGGTACACACGAAGGTTTGTTTGAAGGGATGAACGTAAAAATCATCATCAAATCGGCGATCGACAATAAAATAGTGGTTCCTAAATCGGCGGTAACTACCCGTTCGGAAAAGAAGGTAGTCTTTACCTACAAAAAGGGGATGGCGATGTGGAACTACGTGCAGGTAGGCCTCGAAAACAGCGAGGGGTATACCATCGAAGATGTGTTGGAAACAGGCGACACCGTGATTGTAAAAGGTACATTGCATTTAGGCGACATGGTTCCGGTCACTGTTAAAAACAAATAACCGTATGGTAAAATTTCTTATTCACCGGCCTGTATCGGTAGCAATGGCATTTGTGGCGCTGCTCATTCTGGGAGTGGTATCGTACCAGAAAATACCACTTTCGCTGCTTCCAGATATCGATATACCTGAAATAACCGTGCAGGTATCGTATCCCGATTATACTGCCAGAGAGATTGAAGATTTGGTGGTAGCCCCGCTTTGCAGGCAGTATATGCAATGCGCGAATATCGACGATGTAAAGAGCGAATCCCGCGATGGCGCGGCCAACATCCGTCTTCGGTTTAAGTATGGTGTAAACATTGGCTATGCCTATATCGAAGCCAACGAAAAGACCGATCAGGGGATGGGTCGGCTTCCGCGCGATTTGGTAAGACCACGGGTGATAAAGGCCAGTGCTTCCGACATACCCGTTTTTTACCTGAATGTTACCCTTAACGACAGTGTCTCGGGAAACTCGCAGCAAACCGATTTCATAGAAATGAGCCGCTTTGTTGAAAACGTGGTAAGTAAACGCATTGAACAATTAACGGAGGTGGCCTTGGTCGACATAACCGGAACAGACGACCCTGTAATTGAAATTGTACCCGACGAAAAAGTAATGCAATCGCTCAACATTACCTACAAGAATATCGAGAATGCCCTGAGTGCTTACAACTACCGTTTGGGGAATGTAAGCGTACGCGATGGCGATTACATGTACAGCATCCGATTTGCCAACCAGCTTATCAATACCGACGATATCCGCGATATTTACCTAAACACGGGCGATCGCATCCTTCAATTGAAGGATATTGCAAAGATCGACGTTAAGGCCGCGAAACAGGCAGGCATTTTTACCACCGATAACAAACGCGGTATCTCGCTAGCCATTATAAAACAGGCCGATGCTAAAATGGACGACCTCAAAGGTTCGCTCACCAATCACATAACACAACTTCAAAAAGATTATCCGCAACTTTCATTCGAAACAACTCAGGATCAAACTTCACTATTGGAGTACTCGATCAACAACCTGAAACAAAACCTTTACCTGGGTGCCATCCTTGCCATCGGGGTTGTTTTCCTTTTTATCTCGAACTGGCGATTACCACTTATAATTGGCATCATTGTCCCTATTTCGTTGATCTTGTCGTTTATCTTTTTAATGTATATGGGCGTTTCTGTCAATATTGTTTCCCTTTCGGGATTAGTTCTGGGGGTGGGAATGATGATTGACAATTCGATCATCGTAATTGACAACATTACGCAGTGTCGGGAGCGGGGCATGAACCCCGAAATGGCCTGTATCAAAGGTACCAACGAAGTAATCAGACCATTGCTTAGTTCGGCGCTGACTACTTGCGCGGTGTTTATCCCATTGGTTTTTGTAAGTGGCATTGCTGGCGCGCTGTTTTACGATCAGGCCGTTGCCGTATCAGTAGGCTTGGGTGTTTCGGTAGCCGTAGCAATTACCTTAATTCCAGTTATTTACTATTTCTTTTTCAAAAAACAGAATCAATACGGCGATGCGGTTCAGTCGATTGTAAGTTTTAGAAAACGGTTGCCGTTAGAGAAAATTTATGAGAATGGGGTGGCGCATGTGTTTCGTTTTCCGATCACCTATTTGATTGCATTTGTCATTTTTATGGGAATGGCCGTTTTTGTATTTCAGTTTATGGAGAAGGAACGTTTTCCGAAACTGTCGCAAAAAGACTGGATGGTACAAATTGATTGGAACGAACAAGTGAACATATCAGTAAACCAGCAACGGATTGACTCACTGTTATATCCGATAAAGAGCCATGTTGCCCATTACAATGCATGGATAGGGCAGCAAAAGTACCTGCTCAACAAAGATTTAAACCTTTCGCCCTCGGAGGCTACGGTTTACTTAGAGGCCAACTCGACCAAAGCGTTGGATACTATAAGGAAAATATTACCTGACCTTATCAGTTCAAAGTATCCCAAAGCCGAATACTCCTTTAGTGTACCCGAAAATATTTTCGAGAAGACGTTTTCCGACAAAGAATATCCCTTTGTAGTGCAGGTAAGCGGCAAAAACGCGACACCCGAACCCGCTCAAATAACCTCATTATTAAACAGTTTAGACAGTGTTATGGGAATGCAATCGGGGAACAGGCTGAAGTTTAACAGCTATATCGCGTTGACATTCAACCCCGAAAAATTGATCATTTACAATATATCGTTGGGTAATCTTACCGCGAAGTTCAAGACACTGCTGAACGACTATCAGGTGGGGACACTAAAAACTTCAGGAGAAATAATACCCCTGAAAATTACGGGCGATAAATTAACCCTTACCGAAATGTTGGAAACTGCCACGGTAAAAAATGCCGATGGTGCCGATATTCCACTGCGTTCGTTGGTCGAAGTGTCGGAAGGGAGCGACTTTAAGCAAATATACGACGGTAATAATGGGGAGTTTTTCCCGGTATCGTACCCCGTAAAAGGAAAAGATGTGGCCACTTATGAGAACAAAGTAAAACAGTTCTTTTCGACCAATCACACCAATTTCGAATATTCGTTTTCTGGCAGTATTTATAGCCTGATGAAAATATTGAAAGAACTGTGGCTGGTACTCATGATTTCGCTGGTGCTGTTGTATCTTATTTTGGCTTCGCAATTTGAATCGCTTACACAACCCATTATTGTATTGTTGGAAATACCGATCGACATTGCCGGAATGTTGCTGTTGCTTTATGCTACCGGGCAATCGTTAAACATTATGTCGGCAATTGGTATTATCGTCATGTGCGGTATTGTTATAAACGATTCGATATTAAAGATTGATACCATTAACCGCTTGCGGCGCGAAGAAAACATGAGTTTGAAAGCTGCCATTAAAGAAGGCGGAAAAAGGCGGCTACGGCCAATATTAATGACCAGTTTAACAGCCATGCTAGCGCTTGTGCCGGGCTTGTTCAGCTCGGGGATGGGGGCAGAACTTCAGAAACCGTTTTCGACCACCATTGTGGGCGGTCTGTTTTTGGGAACGCTGGTAAGTATATTCTTTATACCAATCGCCTATTGGTTTATTTATAGAAATAGTGAAGAAAAGGCAGAAGTTGAAAAGGCAGAAGACAGAAGTTGAAAGTTGTATATACTTGATACTATCTTAACTCACCCCAAATCCCTGCAAGCAGGGATTCCCCCTCTCTACGCATAGAGAGGGGCGGGGTAAGCGAAGCGCACCGGCCCGCCTGCCGGACGAGGCAGGGGGTGAGTAGATTGAATAAAAGGAGTTTTTTCGCACACTCCAAATTATTAATATTGTTATATTCAAAATAAACTTGTATGATTAAAAGAAAAATAGTTTTCAGTATCGTCAGCATGATGTTTACGCTTTCGGTATTTGGGCAAAAAGATTCGATCCGGTTGAACATGCGCGAAGCCATCGAATTGGCACAGGACAGTTCCTTGTCCGCGTTTCGTTCGCAATATGCCTACGAAACAGGCTACTGGAGCTTCCGGAATTATCAGGCGAGACGATTACCTACCTTAAATATGTCCGTAAATCCTTTTACCTACAACCGGTCGATCACCAAACAGTTTAACAGCGCCGATTCATCATACCAGTATTACGAAGGACAAAACCTGAGTAATTCGGTTGGTCTTAATTTGCAACAAAACCTAACACTCACCGGCGGAAGAGTATATATTGCAAGCGATTTGGGTAGGCTTGAAAATTATGTCGGGGTAAAAGGTGCTTCGTATTCTTCTACTCCTTTTCGGATAGGAATTAATCAACCTATATTCGGTTTCAATACTTATAAATGGGAAAAACAAATTGAGCCACTAAAATTTCAGAAAGCAAAGCTCGATTTCGTCCAATCTGCGGAAAACATCGCGCTTGAAGCGGTAAACCTATATTTTAATCTTGTTTTTGCTCAACAAAACCTGCAAATTGCTGAAACAAGTTATGCCAATGCTGATACGCTCTATCAAATCGGGCAAAAAAGGTTTCAACTAATGGCCATCAATAAAGCCGACCTATTAACCTTGCAACTGGAACTAATCAATAATAAAAACCGATTAAAAGAAGCACGAAACAACCACGAAAAAACTGTATCCGCACTGTGTATTTATCTTGGTATTCCGCAAAACAAGGTTATTTCCACCTATATACCAGATAATATCTCTCTTACCGCTATTAAAAAAGAAGCGGTTTTTGATCTGGCCCGCAAAAACAACCCTTTTTATGTTGGAATTGATCAACAAATAATCGAATCGGATCGTGACCTTGAACGAACCCGAATCGAAAGCCGTTTCAGTTCAAACCTCGATCTAAGTTTTGGCTTGAACCAAACCGGCAAGAATGTACCTGACGCATTTAAAAATCCATCAGAACAGCAGTTGGTCAACCTTAGTTTTCAAATTCCGCTGATAGATTGGGGCCAAAAACGTGGCCGGTATAACCTCGCGAAGAGCCAGCAAAAGTTACAGACATCAACCTTAAAACAAAAGGAAATTGATTTTGAGCAAGATATGCTCATTTCGGTCAACGAATTTAATTTGCAATACGAGATGGTTAAAAGCGCGAAAGAAGCCGCCGACGTGGCAATTGAGGTTTATGAAATGAACAATCAGCGGTTCGTGTTAGGCCAAATGGACGTTAATACGCTTATTATGCAACTTAACCGCAAGGAAAACGCCATGGTTGGCTACGTAAATTCTCTTTATAAATATTGGAGACTATATTATAATCTGCGATACCTGACACTTTTTGATTTTGAAAAGAACATCACTTTAATCAATGATTTGGATGGAAAACTTATAACAAAATAAAAAATGAAAGGAGAACACTCCACAGACAAGTACTTAATGGGCATTAAACATCAGTTTTGGTAGCTCCCCCTTTCGGGAGCAAAGATACAGAGAAATTCTGAAGGGAATTACGGTTCTCTGCCTGTGAAAGGATAGAGCAGGTGATATAATATAGAAAAACACATAAACATTAATATTATGAAAATTAAAATTTTAAGTATACTACTTTTAGTAGTGATAAGCATAGGTTGTTTTCTGACAAGTAATCATGTCTCTCAAGATTTGAGCATGAATGAGCTTTTCAGTGTAAATATTGCACAAGCAGAAGATCCTTGTGTGGATGACGAAAGTGAAATAACTATGTGCGCTGATTGTGAGGACGGAAGTTCCTGCGAGTGTACGGCATGCATGAAGGGTACTACGGATTGTAGCCCTACATGTCCTTGTTGCCCAGAAGATATTTAATTACTAATTAAAGATTGAAATTATGAAAATCAAATTTTTTAGCTTTTTGTTTTTAATTGGTATTGGCTGTATTTTATCCAACAACCAATCTAATAGTAATCTGTGCATGAATGATCTTCTTAGTTTAAATATTGCACAAGCAGAAGATCCTTGTGTTGATGATGAAAAAGATTCCTCTGCAACTCAAGATGATTGTGCAGATGGTTCATCTTGCGAATGTACTCTTTGCATCAGTGGATCAACTGATTGTTCTCCAACTTGTCCTTGCTGTGAGTCCAAATAATAAAAGAGGATTAATTTACACAAATTCATTAATTTTTCTGCTCTGGAGTGACTTCAGAGCAGAATTTAAACAGGTAATATATGAAAAAAATAATTTTTGTGTTAATGTTAAATGTGATATGGACACTATTGTTCACCAATTGCACAAATAATAAAGTTACTATTTGTAACAAAAATACTGTTGTTTATAAAATAACGAAAACAAGTGACGAATTCTTTCAATGGAATGGAATAATTGAAAATATTGAATCAATTCCATTGGAAACAAGGAATAATTCATTAATTGGACAATTAACCAAGGGAGTCATCGATAAAAGTGGTATATACCTGCTTGATTTTAAAAATCAATGTCTGCTAAATTTTGACAAAAGAGGAAAATTCATAAGAAAGATTGGACAAAGAGGGAAAGGGCCAAATGAATTTCTTGAAGTAAGAGATTTCTGTATCTCAAATAATAATTTATACACACTAGATTATAAGAAGATATTGTGCTATAATCTAATTGATGGTGATGTTATTGATTCATGGTCGTTTAATTCAGAAAAAGGATTTAATCCTGAAAATTTAATTGTATATAGCAATGACGAATATTACCTATGGAATAGCAATCCTGATGTTTGGGACAGGAGCAAAGGCGAATATTTTAGGATGCGGAAAATTAGAAAGGATAAAATTGATTCTGAATATTTCAAATATACATATAAAACATCAGGTGATCCCAGATTCTATGCATGTGGGAATGGTTCTTACTACCTAAAACCTGTTGACGGTGAATACGTAATTCACAAACTAACAAAAGATTCCCTTTATACTTCATTCGAAATTGATTTTGGAAATAGGGCATTAATTCCAGAGGAAATTAATGAGCTAAGAAACAGTAATATTCCAAATGCATACTTGAAAAGTAATTTTTTTAAAAGCATCTCAAATATATTAGAGGTGAAGGATTACATATATTTCAATTGCATTGGTCCCGGAAGTAAAAAATATGAAGGACTTATTAACAAAAAAACTGCTGAAATCAAATTTGGTAGATGGGATTATAAAAGAAGCCCACGTTTTTTTTATACGGACGGAGAACTTCTATATGGTTATTACGAACCATACACATTAATGGAGGAATTGAATAGCAATAATGAGCTTAATACTTGTTTTGATTTAATGCGCAAAAATCTCCCAGATATTCAGGTAAGTGATAATTTGATTTTGGTAACAGTAAATTTAAAATAATTGTCTATTATGAAAAAAAAGATGGGCTATCTCGTTCTAATTTTTATGATTGGAGGGATATTTATTTATCAAACGCTAGTAATAAGGAAACAATCTAAGTTGGTTTATAATCTATCCGGAAGTAATGCAAAATTAACACATAACCTTGGGAAATTGAAAGGCAATTTTATAGCTGCTTGGCAGCTTGAAAGGGCAACTTTTCTTAGTGATAGGATTTATGATGAAGAAGGAAAAGAAATAGAATATAAGTTTTTAACGAGAACACATCCAAAGTTGATATTTAGGTTTTCCAAAGTTGATTGCTCTAAATGTGTCGTTGAACAAATTAATCTTATTAGGGAGCTGATAAAAAACAAGGACATAGAATATATGATGGTTTGTGACTATACGAACAAGAGAAACCTTGGATTATTTAAGCGGACAAATGCAATTACGAATACAGTATACAATTGCGAAAAGATGCTCAAAGATGAGAAGAAAACTCCATTTTTTTGCATTTATGATAAAGGAATTGTCACAGATGTGTTTTTTCCAGACAGTGATTTCCCTGACATGACAAATAAATATTTTAAAGAAATATCGACCAAATATTTTGCTTCTAAAGATCATTAATGGGTACTACAAATTTACTTTTATGAAGATAATTTTAATTGCTGTAGCTATTGGAATACTCCATTCATGCAGCTCAACAACAGTTCATAATAATGCAAAAATTGAATTTACTAGAAATGAAATTAATCTTAGCGAGATAAAGTATAAGCAGGAGAATGTAGTATGCTCTTTTCAATTCACCAACCTTGGAAAAACTCCTTTGATTATAAACGATGTGAAAACCTCCTGTGGCTGCACCGTTCCCGAATGGCCAAAGGCACCCATCCGCCCTGGGGAAAAAGGGTTGATCAAGATCAAATACGATGCAGCATATCCGGGAGTGTTCCATAAAACTGTGGAAGTATTTTACAATGGGAGCGATTCGCCGCTAACACTAAACATCAAGGGAGAAGTTGAATATCCTGATGAATTGGAGGCGACAATAAAATGAGTAAAAAAAAGATCTTATTCGTAATTGCCGGCATTGTTTTGGTAGCAATAATCACCCGTCTTATCTGGTTGGTTGCAGGAATTTCAATAGTAGCCATCGTTTATTTGCTGCTCACTTCAGATTTTAGCCATCTGAAAGGACTTAAAAAAATCAAGTTGCTGGTGTCAACTTTTGCTTTTGTTTCAATATTTATTGTCGCTATATCAGCCAGGGTTTTTCTGATAGAAATATTCGCCATCCCCAGCGGATCAATGGAAGAAACACTTTTGCCCGGCGATAAAGTGTTGGTAAGTAAACTAGATTATGGTCCCCGGATGCCTTATTCACCTTATGAAATACCCTGGATCAATTTGATTTGGTTTTTGAAAGCCGATGCCAAAACCAATACAGATTCAATCTATTGGAAATATAATAGATTAGAAGGCTATACTAAAATCAAAAACGGTGATGTTCTTGTTTTCGGTCACCCTCTTTGGGGCAAGCGCGACAATTACTTTGTCAAACGATGCATTGCCATTCCTGGTGATACTCTGGAAATTAAACAAGGACGTGTATTTGTTAATGATGAATTGTTTTTGGAACCTGTAAATGTAAAAAAGCAGTACGTGATTTATTACAAAAATGCGGAACAACTGAATAAACTAACTGACAGCATTCAAATCGCAGGTTCATACCAAAAAGGAAACGACCATACTTGCAAAATACAGCTAACCCATTCCCAATATAAAATACTTATAAGTGAGGAATGTATTGATTCCATTCAGCTCGAAGTATTATCCAAGGATTCGGCAAATTGGGTAGATCCAAAAAATTGGGAATTTAGATGGACAATTACCGATTTTGGCCCCTTGGTTGTACCCAAAAAAGGAATGAAGATTGAGTTAAATGAGCGAAACTTTTTGTTGTATCAACGAACCATAAAACGACTGGAAAAGGTAAAGCTTAGCCGACGAGAAGGGAAATTTCTTATTGATGGAAAACCAGCTACTCAATATGCGTTTAAACATGATTATTATTTTATGATGGGTGACAACCGCAACAACTCAAATGATTCGCGATACTGGGGATTTGTGCCGGAAATGAATATCGTTGGCAGGGCCACCACAATTCTTTGGTCAAATTCTGAAGGTAAAATAAATTGGGGAAGAACCTTTAAAATCATACGATGATGAACGAACAA